>OIDW01000485.1_pt1 | contig 12088 bp, 9 predicted proteins | sample 1581621 | NCBI WGS metagenome assembly OIDW01 (sample SAMEA3882529, study PRJEB24775) | human gut metagenome | biome: human-associated habitat; feature: intestine environment; material: feces | place: Netherlands | collected 2009/2010 | reverse complement strand
CCCCTGCCGGGTCGCGGCAGGGGTATTGTGTTTTCTAAACGGCAGATATGTGAAACGAAGAGGTTGCGAATGGGACGCGTGGTCAGCTACAACGATGCGGTGCCGAGATGCACGTTCTGCGGCAAGTCCGAGAACCAGGTGCGTAAACTGGTTACCGGTTCGGGCGCGGCCATCTGCGACGAATGCATCGAATTGTGCGTGGACATCATTTCCGAGGAACGGGACAAGGACGCCCAGCTCAATATCCTGCAACTGCCCAAGCCGGCACAGATCAGCGCCTACCTCGACAGTCACGTCATAGGCCAGGAGTCCGCCAAAAAGACACTTTCAGTGGCGGTGTACAACCATTACAAGCGCGTCAACATGGAAATGCGCGAGTCGTCGCGAATCGGCAAGGAACGGATGCATGGACATGACGATTCGTTCGAGGGCGTGCAAGTGGCGAAATCGAACATCCTGCTACTCGGGCCGACCGGCGTGGGCAAAACATATCTCGCGCAGACGCTGGCCCATGTGATGAACGTGCCGTTCGTCATAGCGGACGCCACCACGCTCACCGAGGCAGGATATGTGGGCGATGACGTCGAAACCGTGCTGCAGCGCCTCATCCAGGCTGCTGACGGGGATGTGGCGCGTGCGCAGCAGGGCATCGTATATATCGACGAAATCGACAAGATCGCCCGTAAAAGCGGCGAAAACACCTCCATCACGCGTGACGTGTCCGGCGAGGGCGTGCAGCAGGCGCTGCTCAAGATCCTTGAAGGCACCGTCGCCTCCGTGCCGGTGGAAGGGACCCGCAAGCATCGTGAAATGGAAACCGTGCAGATCGACACCCGCGACATACTGTTCATCTGCGGTGGCGCGTTCGTGGGACTCGCCGACATCGTGGCGCAACGGTTGGGCGTCAGGGAAAGCGGTTTCGGTGCGGCCTGGCATGACCATGAGGTTCCCAAGCGTGAGCTGCTTGCGCAGGTCTCCTCCGATGATCTGGCTGATTTCGGATTATTGCCGGAGTTCATCGGACGTCTGCCGGTAGTCAGCGTGCTTGAGGAACTTACCGAAGACGATTTGGCCCGAATCCTCGTCGAACCGGAAAACGCGCTGGTCAAGCAGTACCAGAAGCTATTCGCCGTCGATGGGGTGACGTTGACCTTTACCGAAGGGGCGATACGGCAGATTGCGGCGACGTCGATTCGGCGGGGTACGGGCGCACGTGGATTGCGTTCGATTATTGAGAAGACGCTGGAGGACACCATGTTCCGTCTTCCCAGCATGGAAGGCGTCGAAGAGGTGGTCGTCGACGAAGCCGCCGTCACCGGATCGGGCACTCCGAAACTATTCAAGGTGTCGACGCAGAAAATTCCTCGTCTACGTGAGGCGTAAGGCCGAAAACTCCTGCGACACGCCGAGATTTTGCCTGGAGTTCATTTGGGTGTATCTTATTCGAGTTGCCGAAAACAAGACAACGTTGCGCGAGTAGCCCAGCGGATTAGAGCAGCTGACTACGGATCAGCAGGTCGCAGGTTCGAATCCTGTCTCGCGCACATGAACCTCCTTCGCGAATGCGGAGGAGGCTTTCTTTATTTTCCGTGGATTTTTGTGAAGCCTGCAATTGATTGCGCGCACAGCGGAGCGCAATATGCGGCAGGGATGAACGCCAAGACCCTCCGATACACTTGATACTACGTTTACGGATACTGCGGTCGAACGGGGACCGCAAGACAAGGAGCATGATGGCCACATCGAAGAGGGGAACCTGGGCAACAATCCGACGCATAGCTGCGTCCGACCGCATATCCGGTCTGATTATGCTCGGTTTCGCTCTTGCCGGCCTATTGCTCGCCAATCTGCCGTTCACCGCGCATGCGTTCGAACAGCTTGAGAACTTCCGTATAGCCATTCCACACACCAATATCGACATGGGATTGGGCCATTGGGTGCAGGATGGCCTGCTGACGGTGTTCTTCCTGACCGTAGGCCTGGAATTGAAGCAGGAACTCACCACGGGATCACTGTCCAATCCCAAAGCCGCGGCCGTGCCGATGCTGTGCGCGGTTGGCGGTATGCTTGCGCCGCCGGTACTGTTCATCGGCGTGATCTCATTGTTCGCGGCGGCAGGATCAGGGCAACTCGTCATCGCTTCAGGAACGTCGTTCTCCTTCGCACAGATGTCCAATGGCTGGGCGGTGCCCACAGCCACGGATATCGCGTTCTCATTGGCCGTATTGGCCCTGTTCGCCAAAGCGTTGCCGGGATCCATCCGCGCTTTTCTGATGACATTGGCCACAGTGGACGACCTGCTGGCCATCATCCTGATCGCGGTGTTCTTCTCATCGGTGAACGCATGGTACTGGTTCCTTGGCATAGCCGTATGCGCGGTCGTCTGGTACTTTCTGGTCCGCATGCGCAAGGTACCGTGGTTGGCCGTGGCCATCGTGGGCGTGCTGGCATGGGTCATGATGTTCGAAGCCGGCGTGCACCCCACTTTGGCCGGCGTGCTCGTGGGACTGCTCACGCCGGCCCATGAGCGTTTCGGTGAGAAGACGCCGCGTGCGGAACGTTACGCCGACAAGCTGCAGCCGTTCTCCGCACTGCTGGCGTTGCCGATCTTCGCACTGTTCGCCACTGGTGTGCACTTCGAGTCGTTGACCTTGGCGCTGTTCGTCTCGCCGGTGGTCGTTGCCGTGATGGTGGCGCTCGTGGTCGGCAAACCTCTGGGCATCATGACCACCGCATGGCTGTCCACGCACGTGGGCGGTCTGAAGATGGCCAAAGGGCTGCGCGTGCGCGACATGTTCCCCGCCGCCTGCGCCTGCGGCATTGGTTTCACGGTGTCGTTTCTCATCGCGTCGCTGGCATATCAGGATGCCGAACTATCGGCTGAAGCCCGTTTCGGCGTCCTGGTGGGGTCCATGGTCGCAGCCGTGATCTCAGGTATTCTGCTGAGCCATCAATCCAAACGATTCGAACTGGAGGACGGTACGAAGCATAAGCACCATACCGGCGACGAAGATGCCATGAACGAAGTTGAGACGGTGCTGGAAGACGGTACCGTGGTGGTCAGCCAGATAATCGGCACCCACCAGGAACAGTAAAAGGGATTTCCATATGTTGAAAGGGCCACGCATTCCCATGCGTGGCCCTTTCAACATATCGTGCCATTGCGGCACGGCTGATTAATCTGATTGGTCTATTTCTTGACGGCAACCAGCAGACCAGTGCCGGTCGGCGTCAACGCAGTGACGAACCGTTCATCCGACTCCACCGTTTCCAGCAATTCGCGCATCGCGATGGATTTGGCATCACGATTGGCGGGATTCAGCACGCCGCCGGCCGATGTGGCCGAATCAAAGGCAAGTACATCGGTGAAGACAATCGCGGCATGCGGTTTCAGCAGGCGTGGAGCCTGCGCGAAAGCCGCCGCATAATTCTCCGGATCGCCGGCCACGACGATCAAATCGTAATTCTCGGCGTTCAGACGGGGCAGAAACACACCTGCGGACGCGTTCACGGCACGCAATGTGGTTTCGGTGTCATCGGACAGACGATTGAACAGTTTGCGAATCAGCGCGATGCCCTGCGTGGACGAATCGACGGCCGTAAGCTGGCCTGCATTGTCAAGACCGTTGATCAGCTGCATCGTCTCCACCACGGAACCGGTGCCGATGGCGATCACCGACGAGGCGTCCAACATTCGCACCAGCATGCGCAGCAATTCGGCCTGCGCCGCGGATCCTTGGGGAATGCCGGCTTCCTCGGCCGCGGTCCTGATCGCATTGAGTTCGGCAGACTGGCGTGAGAACGCATGATCCTCGACGTACTCCCACGATTTCGCGAGATTGGTATATGACGTCCTATCCATTTCAGCGCTCCTTGATTTGGGCGATCAGCTGCCAGATCTCCTCACCGACATCGATGCCACGCGGGCATTCACGCGTGCAGGCGCGCACCGACTGACACGCGGCGATGCCATCGGCGGAATCGATGGCATCCATACGTGCATCCGTCTGACTGTCGCGTGAATCATTGATGAAACGGGAGGCGGCGATAAGAGCCGCAGGGCCGATGAACGCCTCGCCGCCTGCATATACCGGACAGCTTCCCTCACAGGTGCCGCAGGCTATGCAGTTGCTCAGCAGCTCATACTTGGCGAGCTGCTGGGGATTCTGCAGATATTCGAATGCGTTGATCTTGCCGTCCGCGGTGGTGGCGAGTTCGCCACTGGCCTGCAGATACGGCTTGAGTTTCCTGATTTGGTCAAGCATCTGGTCGATATCGGCGATCAGATCACGCTGCACGGGGAAACCGGGCAGCGGTGCGAGCTCGATGACACCCAAATCGTCGGCATCCTGCGTTTGCGCGGGTTGAACGTCTTCGCCCGTATGACGGAAGCCGTCCTCATCCACCTGTGCGTCGGACGGCTGCTTTGCCCAAGCCTTCACCGTGGCGGTGCACAGAAGCGTAGGCGTGCCGTTGATGGACACGGCATCGGAACCGCACATGCCATGACCGCACGAATAACGGAAGGCAAGCGTCGGATCGATGGTGCGCTTGACTTTGAGCAGGCAGTCAAGCACGGTGTCCTCCGGACGCGCCGGCATCACGTAATCCTGCACCCACTGCTTGCCTCGCGGACGCCTGCGCGCGGATCCGGAATCGCCGAAGGGAGAGCTCTTCCTAGCGAACGGCGAGCCGCCTCGTTCACGGCCGCGTTCGGGACGCGGCGTGAACCTGTTCACCCGCAACGTCACCGTTTCCATGCCGTTCTCCATGCCGCTCATATACCTGCCTTTCGATAAAAAACCGTCAACCAGTCTGCCATACGCCGTGCCCAGGGTGTCAGTATTCACGGGCCTTTGGCGGCATGTCCACGATGTGCACCGGCTGCCAGGAGACCTGGCAGGAAACATCCGTCATGGAATGGGCCAGGAAATGCTCGTCGTCACGCTCCGGGAAATCAAGACGCTTCAACGATCCACGGGATTCGTGACGCGCGTCGGAGGCGGCGAGCACGGCCTTGCCGAGCTCCAACAGATGGCGCACCTCCCAGATGGCGGTGATTTCCTGATTGAACGTGGGGGAGTCGGAATGCGCATGCAGCGCCTCGGCACGCGGCGTGAGCGTATCGTCCAGCGTAGCCAACGCCTGTTCGATGCTGTTCCGGTCGCAACGCACCGCGACCGCCTGCTCCATGACGGATCCCAAATCGGCCATCAGCTGGTACGGATTGTCCGACGACGCATCGTCGTCATCGGACGGCCGCGTCAACAGTTCCTTGACCTGCGCGGAACGCTTGTCGGCAGCCTGCGACACCGCGTCGATAGATGCTTCGTCGGCAGGCTCGGCCATCGGATCGTTCACTGGATTATCGACGACACGTTCAGCCATCGCCTTGCCCGAACGGGTGCCGAAGAGGCAGGCGTCCAACAGCGAGTTGCCGCCCAGACGATTCGCGCCATGCACCGACACGCAGGAGCATTCGCCAGCGGCGAACAGACCGTCCACGACGGCGCGTTCGCTATCGACCCAACGGTAGACTTCGCCGTCGGTGGTGATGGGGATGCCGCCCATGGTGTAATGCGCGGTGGGTTTGACCGGCACATAGTCGCGGGTCGGATCGAGATCGGCATACTGTTCGATGGTCTCCACCACCTGCGGCAGCACCTCATGCATATGATCCGCATCGATGCCGGTCATATCCAGCCAGACACAATCCTTCGGCCCATCCGGATTCTTCGGATCGGCGATTCCTCGTCCGGCGTCGATTTCAGCCATGATGGAACGGCTCACCACATCACGCGCGGCAAGGTCGGCATGCCCCGGCGCGTAATGTTCCATGAACGCCTCGCCATCGGAGTCGCGCAGCACGCCGCCTTCCGCACGTGCCGCCTCAGACAGCAGAATGCCGGTATGGGCGAGACCGGTCGGATGGAACTGCACGAACTCGCTATCCTCAAGCTGAAGGCCGGCGGACAATGTCAACGCCATGCCGTCACCGGTCAGATCCCACGAATTCGACGTGGTATGGAACAGACGGCCGGCACCGCCAGTGGCCATCAGCACATTGCGTGCGTGGATGGCATGCGTCTCGCCCTTGTGCGTGTCGAACGCCACCACGCCCTCGACCTTGCCGTGGTCTTCGGAAACCACCAGATCGGTCACATACCATTCCTCGGCGAACTCAACGCCCTCGGCCACGCACTGCTGCCATAGCGAGAACAGAATCTGATGCCCGATGCGGTCGGCCGCATAAGCGGCGCGGCGGACCGGTTCCTTGCCGAAATCCTTGGTATGGCCTCCGAAACGGCGCTGCGCGATATGGCCGTCATCGGTACGCGAGAACGCGACGCCGGCATGCTCCAGCGCGATCACAGTGGCAGGAGCCTGTTCGGCAAGCAGCTTCGCCGCATCCTGGTCGACAAGCCAGTCGCCGCCTTTGACTGTGTCATAGTAATGCCAATGCCAATCGTCTTTCTCCACGTTGCCAAGGCTGGCCGCAATGCCGCCTTCCGCGGAGCCGGTGTGCGAACGCAGCGGCTGCAGTTTGGATATCACCAGGACGTTCGGTTCGATGCCGTCCGCCCGCATCTGGCGCATCCGCTCGCTACGGAGCATTCCCAACGCTGCGGACAGGCCGGCCGCGCCTGCGCCGACGATCACTGCATCATACATATCTTCAACATGCTTCGGACTCATACCACCGATTCTCGCACAAGGTGTGACCTCGCACGTTCGACGCGGCTGAGGTGGAGGTGCCGGGCCTGCTATCGCTGCTCGGCGATGATCCATCCGGACCGCATGCTGATGCGGCCTTCAAGCTCCAAGGAGCCCAGTTCGCGCATGATTCGCGAGATGGGATATTCTCCCGGATGCGTCTTGTCCATTAGATCGAGCAGATCGTCGGCGGAGACGTGGCCGTTTGCTTCGGCGCAAGTTTTAATGGCGGCGAGTATGGCATCGTCGGATTCGTCTGTCGATTCCTGCGGATGTTCGGTGTCATCCGGCAGGTCGACATGTTGCGGGCGATGCGCGCTATGGCATAGTTCGTCGATCTCCGCCAGTGAGCAGATGATGGTGGCTCTGCCGTCTTGGATAAGGCGATTGCAGCCGGTGTTATGCGGCATGGTGATGTCTCCCGGCACGGCGAACAGATTGCGGTTGAGTTCGTTCGCCCAGCCTGCGGTGTTGAGCGCGCCGGAACGCGCACGTGCCTGCGCCACGATCAGAGTGGATGACAATGCCGCGATCAGACGGTTGCGCAGCAGGAACCGTCTTGCCTCCGGCACGGTTCCGGGGCACAGTTCGGAAATCAAAGCGCCCGAATGGCTTTCGATCTGCTCGAACAGGTTCTGGTTGCTTTTCGGACCGATATGGTTCAGTCCGCCAGCGAATACGGCGACGGTGCGTCCCGCCAGAGCGGCGCTCATTTCGTCCATGGCTTTGACCGCGCCCCAATGCGCCGCGGCGTCGGTGCCCAGCGCGCCGCCGGATACCACCAGATGTCCGGCACGCGCCATCCGAAGGGCCAATTCGTGGGCGCTTTGCCTACCGTAGTCGCTTACGCCCCGTGAGCCGACGATACCCACCGGCTCGGGGCATGACACCAGCGCCTTCGGATCGCCTTTGCCCCATAGGCAGAGCGGGGAGGCCCAGTCGGTGCGCAGTGAAAGGTCGTTCAGTTGGCTGGGCCAACAGGGGTGATGCGGGGCGATGATCCACTGCGTGCCGTCTGCTGTGAACCAGTCTCGCAATGCGTCCGGATCCTTGCTGGGCAACGATGCCAGACGTTGCTGCCATGACACCAGCGAGCCGTGGAACGAAGCCATTCCGCGGGCGTTGATGGTGCGTCCCCAACGAGTGACGCCGTTGATGAACGCCGCATCCAATGACGTGCAGGCCGCGGCCGTCACGTTTTCGTGATTGCCAGGGCCGCTGTCAGCGATCAGCTGTAGCGCGCTTGCCGCGGAGCCGGTGCCTTTGACCAGCGCGTACATCATCGCGTCGGCGCTGTCCAGGCAGAAGGTGAGCACCGCGCGGGCCAGGGTCTCGTCGTCGATCGTCACCATCATGCCAGCCTCGTTCTCATGGATATTCCCTGCATCATTTCCTCAGGTCCTGGGGAAGTCTTTCCCGCCAGATCGGATAATGTCCACGCAAGCCGCATGGCACGGTCGGCGCCACGCAGGCTCAGCCGCTCGCTCGCCAAGGCGCGGTTGACCAATTCGATGGCCTTGGGGGAGGTGTTGGCTCTCAGCCAGGTGCCGGTAGCCTGCGCGTTGCAGCACCAGCCGAATTCGCGGAACCGTTCCTGCGCCATCTGCCGGGCAACGATGACACGCAGACGTATGGCATGGCTCGAATCGCCGGAGGGAGCGTTCCCCGGACTTATCCGCTCCACCGGAGGCACCTCGATCTGGATGTCGATACGGTCGAGGATCGGTCCGGAAAGCCGGCTGAAATACTTGACGCGGTCCTTTTCTCGGCAGGTGCAGCGCTCGCCGTTGCCGTACGCGTAGCCGCACGGGCAGGGATTCGCCGCCATAATCAGTTGGAAGCGAGCCGGATAGTATGTGGTGCCTTTCGCTCTGGAAATCGCGACATATCCGGATTCCAAAGGTTCGCGCAGCGTCTGCAGCGTACGCGCCGAGAATTCCGGAGCCTCGTCCATGAACAGGATGCCGCGATGCGCGCGGGTGATGGCTCCGGGCTGGGCCAATCCTGCGCCTCCACCCACCAGCGCGGCGGTCGACGCGGTATGGTGGGGCGCCTCGAACGGTGGAACGTCGCTGATTCCGTATCCGGGAAGCGTGCCGCATAACGAACGAATCGAGGCCACTTCAAGCTGTTCCGTCTCGTTCAAAGGACTCATGATGCCGGGAATGCGCGAAGCGAGCATGGTCTTGCCTGTGCCGGGCGGACCGGTCATCATCAGATGATGGCCTCCGGCGGCAGCCACCTCCAACGCCCATTTGGCCGCTTGCTGGCCCATCACTTCGCTCATGTCGCCGGGCGGAGGGCACATGCCCGTGGCGCCGACATCGGCGTTCACGGCATGCGTGGCTTCGGGAATCCGGTAGTCCGCATCGCCTCCCATCAGTTCGATGAGCTCTCCGACATGCCTCACGCCGATCGCCTTGACATCCGGAACGAGACGGGCCTCATCAAGGTTGGCGTAAGGCACGATGATTGTTGCGATTCCCTGCTCCCGCGCATGCAGCATGATGGGCAGCAGTCCGTTGATGGGCAATACGGTGCCGTCAAGATTCACCTCGCCAAGCACGATGGTGCCGGCCAGACAGTCATGGGCGATTGCGCCGGCCGCGCTGAGCACGCTGGCCGCGATGGCCAGATCATGCGAAGAGCCTTTCTTCGGCATGGACGCTGGGGAGAGATTGACCGTGACACGGGTTTCCGGCCATTTGAAACCACTTGCCTGGCATGCCGACTTGACCCGTTCGCGCGCCTCGGACAATGAGGTGTCGGGCAGGCCGATGATGGAGAAATAGGGAAGTCCAGGGGATACGAACGCTTGAATCTGGACGATGAAGGCTTTCAAACCGATCAGTCCTACGGAAAGGGCGCTGCCGATGGCCATCAGAACGCTCCCTCGATATGATGCAGCAAAGGTCTGTCTCCCTGCACCACGACGGTGACGACGTCAAAACGCACGCCACTGTTCGGCATGCGGTGCTCCGGCGCCGTCAGCCATTGCACGGCGGCATGGCGCAGATTGATTTGCTTGGAAGCGGTCACCGCCTCCTGAGGGGTGCCGTAGCGCATCGTACGTCTGGTTTTGACCTCGACGAAAACGATCTGGCCCATCGGATTGCGCGACACGACGTCGAGTTCGCCGTATCGGCAATGCCAGTTGCGGTCGAGCGTCCGCCACCCTTGGCTTTCCAACCATGCGGCGGCGTACTGTTCTCCCAGCTCGCCGATCTGTCGGGAACGCAGCGTGCCGTCATGCAGACGCCGCGCTAGGGAATCGAGAATCTGCTCCGGCGGCTGCGTTGGGGCCGGAACATCATGTGATGATGAATGGTTCATGGCCCTAGTCCAACAGACAGAAGCCACGCATGACAAGGCCGATGGGCTAATGTGGATAACTTACGTATCTCGGGCGTGTCGTGGATAGTCGGTGGATGAGTCGACGCTATCCACACCTATCCACAACACGATCCAAGGCCTCTGTGCGAAAAGAGTGACCGATGAACCGTCAACGACGGGTCAAAGCGGTCAATTCGTCGAGATTGAGTTCGAAGCTCACGCCTCGTTCCTCATGATTCGGCTGATACTGGGTGCTTTCCATCGCATGGCGGACGAACTCGCCGGCGATGTTCGCGGCCTCGGCCAGAGGACGGCCAGCCATCACCGCGCCGCACAGCGCCGACGCGAACGCGTCGCCGGTGCCGTGGGTCATGAACGGCAGCTTGGCATGCGCCAGCTCCTGTTTTCCGGCGACGCCCGTCGAAGCTGACGCCACATAGTTGCGAATCATGCCATCCCCTCGATCGATGCCCTTAAGCACCACGTTCTTCGCGCCGGCGGCAAGCAACGCCCCAAGAATCTCATCCACCTGCGCGTCGTCGATATCCTGGCCTGGATAGTCACGGCCCGTCAAAATGGATGCCTCGGTAAGATTCGGCATCAGCGCATCCGCGCCATCCACCAGCGTGCCCATCGCCCGACACAGCTCAGGAGTGTACGTGGCGTAGATTTCTCCGCCGTCGCCCATCACCGGATCCACCAACCGCAAGGCATGCGGATACTCCGCGTATAGGCGTTTGATGATTGCGACCTGGTCCGCGGAACCAAGAAAACCGGAATAGACGCCATCCAAATCGACGTTCTCCTGACGCCATGCGTCCAGATAGCCGTCCAGAATCTCGGTCGTATCGTGGAACGTGAATACCTCGTAGCGCGTGTGCGCGGAAAACAGCGCCGTCGGCACCGGACAAACGTCGCAGCCGGCCGCCGACAGAATCGGAATGGCCGCCGTCAGCGAACACTTGCCATAACCGCACATGTCATGCACCGCGGCGACGCGCGGAATATACCGCGGATCACGGTCGTACAGAATCTCATCGCTCATATCGGAACCTCTCTTGCGATTTGCCTGCCCATGACTTTAGCCGTTCCCCTGACCTGACGCGCATCCGTTCCTCACGGTGGGTCACCGGCATGCGGGACTTCGGCGTGTCGAATGGTTCCGAATGGTTTTTTCAACGGTTGGGGGAGTGGGGAAAGCCAATGATTCCAACGGTTTATAAGGGGATATAGGCAAGTGCGATAACGTTCGGCTTGCGTTGCGCTCGCCGGCCGGTTTATTGTCGCTACCAACACCTGGCCAAGCGCCCTACACGGCAGGGCGGGTGGCCAACCAAGACGAGAACAACGAACCCTTATCCAAGGAGAGCGCATCATGGCAAACAAGAACTATCGTTTCGAAACCCTGCAGCTGCACGTCGGCCAGGAGCAGGCCGATCCCGTCACCGATTCCCGTGCGGTGCCCATCTACCAGACCACTTCCTATGTGTTCCGCAACAGCCAGCACGCAGCAGACCGTTTTGGCCTGAAAGATGCGGGCAACATCTACGGAAGACTTACCAATCCGACCGAGGATGTATTTGAAAAAAGAATTGCAGCATTAGAGGGCGGTGTTGCCGCACTCGCAGTTGCATCCGGTGCAGCGGCGATCACATACACGATCGAAAACCTTGCACATGCAGGCGATCATATCGTTGCAGCAAATAATATTTATGGTGGTTCCTATAACCTGTTAGAGCATACACTTCCGGACTATGGAATCACAACAACTTTTGTTGATCCGCTGGATGTTTCAAATTTTGAAAAAGCGATCCAGGACAACACCAAGGCTCTTTACATAGAGACATTTGGAAATCCAAACTCAGATGTCAGCGACATTGAGGCAATCGCAAAGATCGCCCATGCGCATAAAATTCCACTTGTTGTGGACAATACATTTGCAACCCCGTATCTGCTCAGGCCGATCGAATACGGCGCAGACATTGTTGTTCATTCTGCAACAAAATTCATTGGCGGACATGGAACCACCATTGGCGGTGTG
>OIDW01000481.1_pt1 | contig 12212 bp, 8 predicted proteins | sample 1581621 | NCBI WGS metagenome assembly OIDW01 (sample SAMEA3882529, study PRJEB24775) | human gut metagenome | biome: human-associated habitat; feature: intestine environment; material: feces | place: Netherlands | collected 2009/2010 | reverse complement strand
CGGCGGCTCCATCGGCTACAACGGCCTGACCATCGTGGTCATTCCGATCGTCACTTACTTCAGCTACATCTTCACAGGCAAGCATCAGGAGAGCCAGAGCGGCTGGACCTGCTTCGCCATCATCGTGGCTATTCTCGGCGTCCTCACCGTGTGCTCCGTCGCGTTCGGCACCAAGGAAAGCTCCAGCACCCTGCGCACCAAGGCCGAGGACAACGGCGGCCCGCTCGCCGCGTTCAAGGCTCTCGCACAGAACGACCAGCTGCTGTGGGTGGCCCTGTCCTACCTGCTGTACGCCATCGCCAACGTGGCCACCACCGGCGTGCTCATGTACATGTTCAAGTTCATCCTGAACAACTCCGCCGCCTACTCCATCGTCGGCGTTGTCTCGGTCATCGCCGGCATCATCATGGCGCCGCTGTACCCGATTCTGAACAAGCGCATTCCGCGCCGCTACCTGTACCTCGGCGGCATGGTGCTTATGGTCCTCGGCTACCTGCTGTTCATCGTCGGCACCGACAACCTCGCCGTCGTCACCGTCGGCCTGGTGTTCTTCTACCTGCCGCAGACCTTCATCCAGATGACCGCCATCCTCTCCCTGACCGACTCCATCGAATACGGCCAGCTGAAGAACGGCAAGCGCAACGAGGCCGTCACCCTGTCCGTGCGTCCGATGCTCGACAAGATCGCAGGCGCCTGCTCCAACGGTATCGTCGGTGCTGTCGCCATCGCCGCCGGCATGATTGGTGACGCCACCGCCGCCGACATGACTGCCGCGAACATCCACACTTTCAAGGTCTGCGCCTTCTATGTGCCGCTGGCTGTCATCATCCTGAGCGGTGTTGTGTTCCTGCTCAAGGTGAAGATCAGCGAGAAGATGCATGCTGACATTGTCGAGCAGCTGGAAACTCAGCTCAACGAAGGCTGATTCGCTTTTGATTGCGATTGAATTTCAATCGTCGCGCTGAAGGAGCCGCATGGTGGACGCCATGCGGCTTTTCGCGTTTCCTACGTTCGTGGTAAGTGCTAGGCTGACGATTTGAAACGTATAGCAATGATCCGTTATCAGCGGGGAGCTTCCGGAAGAACGGTCGGCGCTTTTGGGTGCGGCCTAGTAGAACCGGCGGGATCGGCCCGAACAGCCGAACGTCAAGCGGTCGTATGAAACCTGTGCAGGGAAGCCTGCGTAAGAAAACAGGGGAGTGCGGCAAGCGAGGTGGTACCGCGGTGTCGGACGTGCGCAATCGCACGAAAATCATCGTCCTCGTAAAGTAAGTAATGAAACCGCCAAACGAGGAGCATACGGTGAGCGAATCCACCAATCATGTGTATCCGAAGGCTGCTGCCGGTGAGCAGAGCGCCAATGTCGCGCCGAACCCCAGCTTCCCCAAGCTTGAGGAGTCCGTGCTTGACTACTGGGACAAGGACGGCACCTTCCAGAAGTCCATCGAACGCCGTCCTTCCGGCGATCACAGCCAGAACGAATTCGTCTTCTTCGACGGTCCGCCGTTCGCCAACGGCCTGCCGCACTATGGCCACCTGCTGACCGGTTACGCGAAGGACGTCATCCCGCGTTACCAGACCATGAAGGGCCACCGCGTCAACCGCGTGTTCGGCTGGGACACGCACGGTCTGCCGGCCGAGCTTGAAGCCCAGAAGGAACTGGGCATCGACTCCGTCGACCAGATCAAGGAACTGGGCATCGACAAGTTCAACGACGCCTGCCGCGCGTCCGTGCTCAAGTACACGAACGAGTGGAAGGACTACGTGCACCGTCAGGCCCGTTGGGTCGATTTCGAGCACGGCTACAAGACCCTGAACATCACGTACATGGAGTCCGTGATGTGGGCCTTCAAGCAGCTGTACGACAAGGGTCTGGCCTACCAGGGCTACCGCGTGCTGCCGTACTGCCCGAAGGACCAGACGCCGCTGTCCGCGCACGAGCTGCGCATGGACGCCGACGTGTATCAGGACCGTCAGGACACCACCGTGTCCGTGGCCGTGAAGCTGCGCGACGAGGAGGATGCCTACGCCGTCTTCTGGACCACCACTCCGTGGACCGTTCCGACCAACTTCGCCATCGTGGTCGGCGCTGACATCGACTACGTCGAGGTGCGTCCGACCGAAGGCAAGTTCGCTGGCAAGAAGTTCTACCTCGGCAAGCCGCTGCTTGGCTCCTACGAGAAGGAACTTGGCGAGAACTACGAGATCGTGCGCGAGCTTAAGGGCGCCGAAATGGAAGGCTGGCGTTACTACCCGGTCTTCCCGTACTTCGCAGGCGACGAGAACGCCGCCGAGGGCAAGGTGCCGGGGCCGGAAGGCTACCAGATCTTCACCGCCGACTACGTCGACACCGTTGAAGGTACCGGCCTGGTCCATCAGGCCCCCTACGGCGAGGACGATATGAACACGCTCAACGCCAAGGGCATCAAGAGCATCGACGTGCTCGACGCGGGCTGCAAGTTCACGTCGCTGTGCCCGGATTACGAGGGCATGTACGTGTTCGACGCCAACAAGCCGATCCTGCGCAACCTGCGCGCCGGTGACGGCCCGCTGGCCCGCATCCCCGAAGAGCAGCGCGCCATCCTCTTCCAGGAGAAGAGCTACGTGCACTCCTACCCGCACTGCTGGCGTTGCGCCACCCCGCTGATCTACAAGCCGGTGAGCTCCTGGTTCGTGGCCGTGACCAAGATCAAGGATCGTCTGCTCGAACTCAACCAGCAGATCAACTGGATTCCGAACAATGTGAAGGACGGCCAGTTCGGCAAGTGGCTGGCGAACGCACGCGATTGGTCGATCTCCCGCAACCGTTTCTGGGGTTCCCCGATTCCGGTGTGGGTCTCCGACGATCCGAAGTACCCGCGCGTGGACGTGTACGGCTCACTTGACGAGCTGAAGGCCGATTTCGGCGATTACCCGCGCGACAAGGACGGCAACATCAACATGCACCGCCCGTACATCGACGAGCTGACCCGCGTCAACCCGGACGATCCGACCGGCAAGAGCCACATGCACCGCATCAGCGACGTGATGGACTGCTGGTTCGAATCCGGTTCCATGAGCTTCGCCCAGTACCATTACCCGTTCGAAAACAAGGAAACCTTCGAACAGCACTTCCCGTGCGACTACATCGTGGAATACATCGGCCAGACCCGTGGCTGGTTCTACGTGCAGCACGTCATGGCCACCGCCCTGTTCGACAGGCCGGCGTTCAAGAACGTGATCTGCCACGGCATCGTGCTCGGCTCCGACGGACAGAAGATGTCGAAACACCTGCGCAACTACCCGGACGTGAACGGCGTGTTCAACGACTTCGGCTCCGACGCCATGCGTTGGTTCCTGATGAGCTCGCCGATCCTGCGCGGCGGCAACCTCATCGTCACCGCCGATGGCATCCGCGACACCGTCCGCCAGGTCATGCTGCCGGTGTGGAGCTCCTACTACTTCTTCACGCTGTACGCGAACGCGGCCGGGTACGACGCGCGCAAGCTTCGCGCCGACGAAGTGGTGAAGCTGCCGGAAATGGACCGCTACCTGCTGGCCCGTCTGCGCCGCCTGGTCGAACAGACCCAGCACTCGCTGGATAATTTCTATATTTCCGACGCGTGCGATGCGGTGTCCGACTTCATCGACGTGCTGACCAACTGGTATATCCGCAACACCCGTGAACGTTTCGGTGCGGGCGATGAGAACGCGTTCAACACGCTGTACACCGTGCTCGAAACCTTCATGCGCGTGCTGGCCCCGCTGGCTCCGATGGAAGCCGAAGCCATGTGGCGTGGTCTGACCGGTGGCGAATCCGTGCATCTGGCCGACTGGCCGTTCCTGAAGGATAAGCTGACCGGCGAAACCACCGAATTGGGTGCTGTGCTGCAGGATGACGCCGCGCTGGTGGCTGCGATGGAGAAGGTGCGTGAGGTTGTCTCCGGCACGCTTTCCATGCGTAAGGCCAAGCAGATTCGCGTGCGCCAGCCGCTCGCCAAGCTGACCGTGGTGGTTGAGGATCCGCAGGCCGTGGCCGCGTACGCCGATATTCTGAAGTCCGAACTGAATGTGAAGGACGTTGAATTCTGCACGCTGGAGGATGCCGGTTCCCAAGGTTTGAAGATCGTGAACGAGCTGCGCGTGAACGCGCGTGTGGCCGGCAAGCGTCTGCGTAAGGACGTGCAGTTCGCGATTAAGGCGTCCAAGAGCGGTGCGTGGCATGTTAATGCGGACGGTGCACCGGTGTGCGAGACGCCGAACGGTGAGATCGCGCTTGAGGAAGGCGAATACGAGCTGATCAACCGCGTGGAGGAAGAGAACGCGCATGAGGCCGCGAACTCCGTGTCCGCCGCGCTGCCGACCGGTGGCTTCGTGATCCTTGACACCGAGCTCAACGATGATCTGCTGGCCGAAGGCTACGCCCGCGACGTGATCCGCGCCGTGCAGGAAGCTCGTAAGGCCGCCGGCCTGGAAATCTCCGACCGCATCACGCTGAAGGTGACCGTGCCCGCGGACGATGTGGCCAAGGTCGAACGATTCAAGGACCTCGTGGCACACGACACTTCGTCCGACAGTGTAAGCGTCGAAGCCGGCGCCGAGCTGGGCGTGGAGGTTGCGAAGGCCTGAGGTAGTTGGCTGGGTGGCTGACTGACGATAGTACGTGGGGGTGTGTTTCTCCTGTCGAGTTTGGCAGGAGAAACACACCCCCACTGCTATTTGTGTTGGGGTGTACTACGTATGCACAGGTATTTGGCGACGATAATCTTCGAATCAATCATTTCGTTTTTATCTTTTGCTGGAATGCGGTAGAGTAAAGACTATTCAGGGGGTATCTGTAAAGGAGCGGGTTATGGTTCTATTAGCTCGTAAAGATGAGGAAGGCAATACTCAGACTTTGTATGACCATCTTCATGGTGCAGGAAGATTGGCTAGTGGTTTCGAGGATGAATTCGCTGATATTTCACGTACGGCAGCCGTCTTGCATGATGTCGGGAAGGTTGCTCAGCAGTTTCAAACATATCTGTTATCGGATGATGGGCATAGGGGAGATGTGCAGCATGCCCGTCAAGGGGCGTTTGTCGTCAATGATTTTTTCGAGTCGAAAGGGGAAATTGAAGAGATAGCAAAGGAAATTCTTGAGCTTGCCATTTCTAAACATCACGGAGGTCTTCCTGATTGCATTGACGAGTCCGGGAATAGAGCTTTTCTTCTTGGGTTCACGGAGTCGGACAAAAGCAACGAGAAGTATGCGTATCAAGAAATCAAGCGGGGGCTTAACGGTTTGGCGCTCGATCTGCAATCGAATTTCCGAGGTTCAGCGGAAGATATCGCTTGTTTCCTGAAGAAAATTAAATCGCTGGGGATGTCGAAAGATAGCATATACTTCTATCTAGGTTTGCTCGTTAAACTGATTTATTCGCGACTGGTGGATGCGGATAGGACGGATGCTGCTTGTTTCGAGACCCGAAAACAGTATCGGCCTAATACGGTTGATTGGCAGAATCTGATTAGTCGACTCGATAAAAGCATGAGATCTTTTGATTCGAGTTCGGAAATAAACAGGATAAGACATCAGATTAATGAACAGTGTTGTTTGGCGGGGGCGCGGGAAACCGGGATTTATCGTTTGTCGATTCCGACTGGCGGCGGTAAAACGTTGGCGTCGCTAAATTTTGCGTTGCATCATGCGCTGAAGACAGGAAAGCACCGGATCATTTACGTGATTCCATATTTGTCTATCACAACTCAGACGGCAAAGACTTTCCGAGATGTACTTGGTCTGAACGCTGATAGCGATGTTCTATTGGAGCATTACTCCACTGCAGGTATGCAACGTTCCGCTGATGTAGCGGATAATGCGTCGAGTGAGTTTGAGGATGCCGGGGAGCATCAGCGCAAGTTGGCGGCAGAGCGTTGGGACAATCCGATAATTGTTACCACTATGGTGGAATTCCTTGAGACTGTCATGTCTGCTCGCGGAACCAAACTCCGGAAATTCCATAATATGGCCGACAGTGTCATCATTTTTGATGAAATACAGTCGTTGCCGATGAACACAATCAATCTATTCAATGAGATCGTCAGCTTCCTATCGAAGATTACCAATTCAACGATTCTTTTGTGCTCTGCGACGCAGCCGTTACTTGAAAAAACCAAACGAGAGAATCTGCTTCTTTCGGAAAAGCCTGATCTTATTGCTGAAACGGAAAGCTATGAAGACAAGCTTCGACGTACAAGAATCGTTGCTTCAACTGAAAATAAAAGCTGCGATGAACTAGGGCAGATTATTTATCAGCAGGCGCGGAAGGACGGCAATTGCTTGGCAATCGTCAACCTGAAAAAGGAAGCGCGTGAGATTTTCCAATGCTTGGAACGACTTGATGTGAATCATGAGTTTGAGCTGATTCATCTCAGTACTGCCATGTGTGGAAGGCATAGAACGGATTGTCTGAACAGAATCGGTGCGCTGCTTGATCCAGGCAATCCGAAACCTGTGATTTGTGTGAGCACACAGCTTATTGAGGCAGGTGTTGACATTTCGTTTGCTTGCGTGGTCAGGGCGATGGCTGGTCTGGACAGTATTATGCAGGCCGCTGGGCGTTGCAATAGGAATGGTGAATCGGTAGAACCAAAGAATGTGTATGTCTATCCATTGAAAGATGAAGACAGCATGGAAAGGTATCTGCCGGATATCGCAATGGGTAAGCAGCTCACTTTACAGATTATGGAGAACTACCCAGGAAAGGATTTGCTGTCTTCGAATATTCTGGAACAGTACTATGACATGCTTCTCCGTAAGAAGGACGGTAATGGTAAAGGAGGCTATACGGATTGCCCAATTCGGGGAAGGGCGGAGGGAGCGACGACTGCTTATGATCTGTTATCCTTCAACGAATGTGATCGATCTCAATTCACGAATACTACGGGAGGAAAGTACGGTTTGTGCTTTGCTCAGGCTTTTCAGACGGTTAGCGATAACTTCCATGTAATTCCGGATGTCACGCACAATGTTGTGGTCCCGTATGGTCAGGCGACTGAGTTACTTGATATGCTCCACAGGGGAGAATTGTCCGAGAAAATCTCAGTGCTAAGGCGGTTGCAGGAATATACGGTTTCTCTGTTCGATGATGACTATCGTGATTTGGCTAGGAAGCATGCAATTTCGTTAGCAAATGAGGATTTTGGAGTTTTCTTGCTGAATGAGGAATACTACAACGACAAGTACGGCGTAGTACGGGAGGCGGAGATGCCTCTCCTGCTGATGTAGGAAGGATGAGTGCTCTCTCGCAAGCTCCAAGGAGTATACAGCTATGCGCGGAAGCGATGTGCTTGGAAGAAATGCTCGCGTGTGATATTCCTGAAGGTGCTTTGTTCTATCAGCAGACAAAACGTCGTGAGCGGGTAAAATTTGACGAAGATCTTCGCAACATGGTCGAAGCTGACTTCTTGCAAATGCATGATCTTTTCTCCCGTGGATGGACTCCCAAAGTGAAACAGACCAGATCGTGTTCGGCATGTTCTCTACGGGATTTGTGCCTGCCTGAATTACGGAAGATGAAATCGGCAAAAGCATATATCGAAGAACGGCTCAAGGAAAGCGGGGAGTGATGAAGCAGCTGTTAAACACGTTGTTTGTGATGACAGAAGATGCCTATCTTGCCTTGGAGAACGATAATGTTGTGATTTATCAGAATGACCAAACCTTGGCGAAAGTGCCATTACGGTCAATTGAAGGAATCATGTGTTTCTCGTATAAGGGTGCTTCGCCTGCTCTTATGGGGCGCTGCGGCAAACTGGGCGTTTCTATGGCATTCTATTCACCGAGAGGTCATTATTACTGTTCCGTGTTAGGGGAGGAGAATCGTAATGTGCTACTTCGCCGTGAACAATTTCGAGTCGCGGATGACGAACAAAAATCTTTGCGTTATGCGAAATCTTTCATTGTTGGCAAGCTTTACAATGCGAAATGGGTGCTCGAACGCACGAAACGTGATCATGCTTTGCGGGTGAACATCGACCGACTTGCCGAGCAGAGCGGCAAATTGTCGGCGGCATTGTCAAAAGCTCGAAAAAGCTTGACGATTGATGAGTTGAGGGGTGTCGAAGGGCTTGCTGCCAAAGATTATTTCTACGCTTTTGACGATTTGGTTCTGAAGAATAAAGATGATTTCTTTTTCACCAGTAGGTCGAGGAGACCTCCGCTGGACAGGCTGAATGCATTATTGTCTTTTTGCTACTCCATATTGACGAATGATTGCATTGCGGCTTTGCAAGGTGTGGGGTTGGATCCGTATGTTGGTTTTATGCATACGGATCGGCCGGGGAGAGCCTCTCTGGCATTGGATCTGGTTGAAGAGTTTCGCCCGGTGTTGGCTGACCGCTTCGTTCTGACATTGGTTAATACAGGCGCTGTTAAGCCGGGGGATTTTGAAATACGGGAGAATGGCGGGGTGCTGCTGTCTGATTTCGGGCGGAAGAAAGTGCTTACGGCGTGGCAGAAAAAGAAGAGTGATCAGATTCTTCATCCGTTCCTGCAAGAAAAAATTTCGTGGGGATTGGTTCCGTATGTGCAAGCGCTGCTGCTAGCTCGATCGTTGCGGGGTGATCTTGATGATTACCCGCCATTTATGTGGAAGTAAAAGGTGCGTAGCTGTGTGTGGCGGTATGCGATGATTCGTGGTGATGTGTTATTGGAGGTGAAAAACCATGATGGTTGTGGTTGCGTACGATGTGAGTACGGAAACCCCTGAGGGGAAGCGTCGTCTTCGTTTGGTGGCGAAGACATGCATGAAATACGGACAGCGTGTACAGAACAGTGTTTTCGAATGCTCGGTGAGTCCTTCCGATTATCTGGTGTTGGTACACGATTTGTTGAAGATTGCCAATATTGATGAGGACAGTCTGCGCTTTTATAAACTTGGCTCTCGATATGCGGATAGGATTGAGCGTTATGGGCGTGAACGGAGTTTGCCGGTTAATGATGTGATGATGATATAGCACAGGGTAAAATGGCATGGTGTCATAACGATATGGTGTGGGGTATGCCGGGTTGAGTGTTTGAGTGTGACGTGTGACGTCCGGCATCTGGAGCGTGTTCTCTAGCCGGCGGTATTGTGGTTTCGGCAAGGTGGCCGGTCTTGAAATGGTGTTTGTGCGAAGTGGAAGCGCTCATGATGAGGGGTGCCTTTCGCACCTGAAAAACTGTCGAAATCCGAATTGTGATTTTCGTGGGCGTTTGAAAACTAAATAGTGGACATTAAAATGAGACAGAAAGACAGCTGCTCGTTTTAGGCATGTTGTTCGTCGTACCGGTGGTGTTGTTTGATATGCTTAAAGCCAAGCAGCTGGCTTGCGTCTCAGAAAGTGGACAAAAATGTCCAGCTGCACGGTCGCTCTCCTTACGGAGAGCGTGGATTGAAATTTGTACGACGACTATCTCAAAGCGAGGGATGAGGCCGGTCGCTCTCCTTACGGAGAGCGTGGATTGAAATTCCCGCAGCACCAGCATCTTGACCTTGCGGATCTCGTTGCTCTCCTTACGGAGAGCGTGGATTGAAATTATGGCCTTGGACAAGGCAATCTCGCCAAGACGCGTCGCTCTCCTTACGGAGAGCGTGGATTGAAATCTTCTGCGTGGCCTCCAGATCCTTGATCATCCCGGGTCGCTCTCCTTACGGAGAGCGTGGATTGAAATAGGACGAGGAAGTAGTGGCCGCCGTCCTTGAAATGCGTCGCTCTCCTTACGGAGAGCGTGGATTGAAATTTCTGGACACGTGCTCGAACGAACATACAATTCGTCGCTCTCCTTACGGAGAGCGTGGATTGAAATGATGGCGCGGTTGTTGAGTGTGATGTTGTAGGTCGTGTCGCTCTCCTTACGGAGAGCGTGGATTGAAATATGTAGTCCTCCGGCAGGCCGAGGCGGCGGTTGAGGTCGCTCTCCTTACGGAGAGCGTGGATTGAAATTCAAAACGACCGAAGGCCTCACCTACGTCAACCGTCGCTCTCCTTACGGAGAGCGTGGATTGAAATAGGATGCGCCGCGCCTCGTTCGTGGTCATGAAGTCGCTCTCCTTACGGAGAGCGTGGATTGAAATTTGGATGAGCTGGATGCCGAAGGCGAAGCTTTGAGTCGCTCTCCTTACGGAGAGCGTGGATTGAAATATCTCACATGCCGCGAATGCCGCAAGTGGGACGTCGTCGCTCTCCTTACGGAGAGCGTGGATTGAAATGTCGAACTCGCCACCCACGGAAAGGACGCCAGGTCGCTCTCCTTACGGAGAGCGTGGATTGAAATCCCAAGCCGAAGGACGTGAAGGCCATAAGGAAGGCGTCGCTCTCCTTACGGAGAGCGTGGATTGAAATAAAAAGACCGCCGCTCTACCGGCTGGGCTACAGGTCGCTCTCCTTACGGAGAGCGTGGATTGAAATATAGAATTCTCCCCACAGATGTGGGCGCTGTTGGTCGCTCTCCTTACGGAGAGCGTGGATTGAAATACCGTCAAGCCCGAGAACAAGGAAGAAATCACCAAGTCGCTCTCCTTACGGAGAGCGTGGATTGAAATCAGGACACATCTACCAGCGCACCGCCTGAAAACAGTCGCTCTCCTTACGGAGAGCGTGGATTGAAATGACCGCTTCCCCCTCAGCTCCACCAAAAGAGGAAGTCGCTCTCCTTACGGAGAGCGTGGATTGAAATATGGCAAAGTCTCTGCATGCGCGCCTCGTGGCGTCGCTCTCCTTACGGAGAGCGTGGATTGAAATATCATCGACGACCAGATGGCCGACGACAGGCGCGTCGCTCTCCTTACGGAGAGCGTGGATTGAAATACGTCCGTCAAAGTGACGGTCTTTCCGGAATCGGTCGCTCTCCTTACGGAGAGCGTGGATTGAAATACTGATTTACGGCGACCAAAGCCACGACCACAGGTCGCTCTCCTTACGGAGAGCGTGGATTGAAATATGATGTCCGCGGCGGTGGACTCGTAGGTCATGTCGCTCTCCTTACGGAGAGCGTGGATTGAAATGCCAAGGGGGAGGGGGCGCGCCACCACTGCCCGGTCGCTCTCCTTACGGAGAGCGTGGATTGAAATCAGACTACCTCGGGATCCCAAAACCCCCATAGTAAAGTCGCTCTCCTTACGGAGAGCGTGGATTGAAATAAGCTCGCCGGCAGGACCGTCAAACCGTCCAACGGTCGCTCTCCTTACGGAGAGCGTGGATTGAAATATGAGCGGGATGCGGTCGAGGATCGGGCTGACGTCGCTCTCCTTACGGAGAGCGTGGATTGAAATGGACGATCGCCTTCCCGTCAAATGGGATGGCGAATACGTCGCTCTCCTTACGGAGAGCGTGGATTGAAATTCCAAGATGAGGGCGGACGGCACTCTCTCCACGTCGTTCTCCTTACGGAGAGCGTGGATTGAAATCGCAAGATGGCATCGACATCACCGTGCAGCCCACGTCGCTCTCCTTACGGAGAGCGTGGATTGAAATGCCGTATAAGTGAGCCGGCGATCAATCAGGATGAGTCGCTCTCCTTACGGAGAGCGTGGATTGAAATTTGCGGATATCCGGCGTAATCCTCCGCGAACTGCTGTCGCTCTCCTTACGGAGAGCGTGGATTGAAATCTCCTTACTGGACGGAGACGTGTATCGCATACCGGTCGCTCTCCTTACGGAGAGCGTGGATTGAAATTCGTTGTTGGACGCAACTGGGGTCAGGGTGCCAGGTCGCTCTCCTTACGGAGAGCGTGGATTGAAATAGACTATGCACCGGTATGCGCCCTGGCGAAATCTGTCGCTCTCCTCACGGAGAGCGTGGATTGAAATGAGTTGAGCTGCCAGTCCGCCTGTGTCCATCTGGGTCGCTCTCCTTACGGAGAGCGTGGATTGAAATATGGAGTCACCCAGAGCGTACGCATGGCACAAGGTCGCTCTCCTTACGGAAAGCGTGGATTGAAATCGACCGGAGCGGGTGCGCGGCGGCGCTCTGGTGTGTTTCTGCAAGTTGGCATCCACAGTATAGGCACTATTTTTCAGCTGCATAGGCGGCTGGTCTCCAACAGAAACTGCTCCGTCGGAACCCGCCGCCCTTTTTCTTGGTTATCTGGTCATGAGGGTGTGCTCGCTGCGGTAGGAGCCTCCCTCGAATCTGACGAGCCTGCCGTGGCGCACGGTGCGGTCGATCAACGCGGCGGCCATGTTCTTGTCGCCGAGCACGCGTCCCC
>OIDW01000474.1_pt1 | contig 12378 bp, 9 predicted proteins | sample 1581621 | NCBI WGS metagenome assembly OIDW01 (sample SAMEA3882529, study PRJEB24775) | human gut metagenome | biome: human-associated habitat; feature: intestine environment; material: feces | place: Netherlands | collected 2009/2010 | reverse complement strand
CCAGCCAGGCGTTCACATTTGTCGACCCCAATGCCGACGTGCCGACGAAGGAACCCATAGTGTATATCAATCGGGGAGAGACCTATACGGCCAGTCCTTACGTGGTGTTCGACGACAACGGCGTAGCCGAAGGCAAGTTTACGATAGACGGCGAGCCGTCGGTCAATACGCTCAGGGTGAGCCAGAACATCGTGTTCAACGACCTCGGTCAGCTCGGCAACGAAGGTTCGGCGGCGATACACTTTACCGACGGCGCCGTGATTTACTATGGAGGAGGCATAATTGAGCATACCAATTTGGGTTACGAACAGACCATACCGAGCTACGAGTTCCGCGCTTACGACACGTCTACGGGCGAGGAACACCGCTATGCCGACATCCCTTGTGGCGGAGCAGGAGTGAGCATGGGCGGCACGCCGGTGATTGCAGGCGACGGCGGCATATACTACCTGTCGGGCAAGTCGTGGCTGCCGATAGCCCAGCGCGCGGGTAACGTAGTGGCTGCGGCGGCAGGTGACAACATGCTATATGTCGTTACTGACGGCAATATAGAGACTTACGCCATGGGGCGCGACCAGAACGGCGACCTTACCGCCACGCTTGAGGGCACAGTGGCGCATGATGCGAGCTTCGGCAACGTGGCCGTAACTCACGACTCCGACGGCACCACATGGATTATGGACAACCTTATGAGTACGGCGTATGCCGTTAAGGACGGGGCGCTTGAGGCTACTAAGTGCGCCAAGACCGACTCGCTCGGCACCGACTTCAGCTTTATCGGCGTGGCCGACGGCTATATCTACGCCTTCGACGGCACAACCATCACACGCTATATTCCGGGCGACGGTACGCCCGAACAACTTAGAATGCTCGGCACGTTCAACTGGTTCGGCGCCACGGAGTGCGTCGACGGACGACTGTACAACTTCGGCGGCACGACGTCTTTCCGTGGAACGGAGACGGCTTCGAAAAGTTTGCGCCGATTCAGTCCGGCAGACTATGCTCCCGTATCCGTCGCGATACTTCCCGATTGACGGCACTTTGCCTTGCAAAAGGCCGTCAACCGCAAGCCCAAAGGCCGTCTTTTACACGCTGAAAGACGGCCTTTTATATTGTAAGTAAAAGCCCGCTGAATGGTTAATGAAGAATTGAAAATGAATAAATTTTTTGCCTTTCCGTAAGTATAAGTCTGTGGTTTGCTTACGGTTCTCGGCTTACAATATGTCACCGCACGACTGTTCCGCATGCTGAAATAAGCAAAAAATATGTCAAAAAGCTTGTGCGTAACGGGTATTTTAACTAAATTTGGAACCGTAAATATTAAACCTTAAACTATGGAAATACCTTTTGCAGAATCTTGGAAAATCAAGATGGTTGAGCCAATCCGCAAGAGCACTCGCCAGGAACGCGAGCAATGGATTAAGGAGGCACACTACAATGTGTTCCAACTGAAGGCCAGCCAAGTGTATATCGACCTTATTACTGACTCGGGCACGGGCGCTATGAGCGACCGCCAGTGGGCCGGCATGATGACAGGCGACGAGAGTTACGCCGGCGCCGAATCGTTCTTCTTCCTGAAAGACACCATCAAGCGTATCACCGGTTTTGACTACGTAATCCCCACTCACCAGGGACGCGCAGCCGAGAACGTGCTGTTCTCGTATCTTGTGCACGAAGGCGACATCGTGCCCGGCAACTCCCACTTCGACACAACGAAGGGACATATCGAGGGACGCAAGGCCGTTGCGCTTGATTGTACCGTCGACGAGGCCAAGGATACGCAGCTTGAAGTGCCTTTCAAGGGTAATGTTGACCCCGTGAAGCTGGAGAACGCGCTCAAGGAACATGCCGACCGCATACCTTTTATTATAGTAACCATCACGAACAATACCGCCGGAGGCCAGCCCGTATCGATGGAGAACCTGCGCCAGGTGCGCCAGGTAGCCGACAAGTACGGTAAGCCCGTTATCTTCGATTCTGCCCGCTTTGCCGAAAACGCGTACTTCATCAAGACGCGCGAGCAGGGCTATGCCGACAAGACCATCAAGGAGATTGCCCGCGAGATGTTCTCTCTGGCTGACGGAATGACCATGAGCGCCAAGAAAGACGGTATCGTAAACATGGGCGGATTCATAGCAACCAAGCGTCAGGACTGGTATGAAGGCGCCAAGGGGTACTGCGTACAGTTCGAGGGTTACCTTACTTACGGCGGCATGAACGGCCGAGACATGAACGCGTTGGCCATCGGATTGGACGAGAATACAGAGTTCGACAACCTCGAGACACGCATTCATCAGGTGCAATACCTTGCCCGCTTGTTGGATGAATACGGCATTCCGTACCAGCGTCCGGCAGGAGGCCACGCCATATTCGTTGATGCCCCGAAGGTGTTGACACGTGTCCCGAAAGAAGAATTCCCCGCTCAGACACTGACGGTAGAGCTGTATCTCGAGGCTGGTATCCGCGGTTGCGAGATTGGTTACCTGCTGGCCGACCGTGACCCCGTTACCCGTGAAAACCGCTTTGACGGTCTCGACCTGCTCCGTCTGGCCATTCCGCGCCGTGTTTATACCGACAACCACATTGCCGTAATAGCCGCCGCGCTGAAGAATGTGTACGACCGTCGTGAGCAAATAACACGTGGCGTGCGCATAACTTGGGAGGCTCCGCTCATGCGTCACTTTACAGTCCAACTTGAAAGGCTGGGATAATATACTTGAAATAACCGGGAGTTGACGTGAGTCAGTTCCCGGTTATTTTTGTGTCCTGTGTTCTTACGTTCTGTAATTCACTCTGGAACACACATACGTAAAACACAAATGTAACAATATTTTATTCTTATTTTAACATCAGATACAACCTTAATGTTAAATATAAATCTTAATTTTGCACAAAATAAAACCGTCTGCCAGTCTTCAGGTTTTGCCTTTCAGTAAAGCCGCGTGGCGGTCCGGACACGCATGTTGCCGGCAAACAGTTTTTTTATTGTGTACAAAAATAACATCTGAGTTGTAAAACTATGGCAAAGAAAAACAAGGAGACGCGATATGTAGAGCGTGATGTCAGTTGGATGTACTTCAACCATCGTATATTGCAGGAAGCCCGCAAGGAGAACATACCGTTGTTGGAACGGCTTTCGTTCCTTGGTATCTATTCAAACAATCTTGACGAGTTCTTCCGTGTGCGCATGGCTTCGCTAAACCGTCTGTTGGAGTCTGACAACAAGGAAATACGCAAGCAGCACGACAACATCCGCAAGACCATCAAGACGATAAACAAGCTAAACTCGCAATTCAGCCAGGAATACACTGTCGCGATAGACGAAGTGTTCGACAGCCTGGAGCAACACAACATCCGTCTTCTTAACGAAACGCAGCTCAATGAGGAGCAAGCCGCATACCTGAAGAACTTTTATCTCGACCGCCTTAACGGTTACACCAATCCTATCTGGTTCTCCGAAATCGACGAGATAGGCCAGCTTGAGGATAACCGTATATATCTTTTGGTCAAGAAAACGGAACCCGCCGAAGGCCTGCGACTGCCCAAGAGCAGCCTTGCCATCATCAAGGTGCCGGACAGGGAGCACGGACGCTTTGTCAAGGTGCCGTCGTCCGACGGCTTTGACAACATCATGTACCTTGACGATGTTGTCCGTTACTGCCTTCCATTGATATTCATAGGCTTCAAGCCGAGCACCTTTGAGGCTTATTCCTTTAAGTTCACGAAGGACGCCGAGATGGAGATGGAGAACGACTTTGACTATGGCGTGCTCCAGAAAATAGCCAAGGGAGTGAGCAGCCGACGGCATGGCGACCCGGTACGCCTTATTTACGACAGGCAGATGCCTAAGGATATGAAGAAGAAACTTATGTCGAAAATAGACATAAGCAAGCTCGATGCTTCGCTTGCCAGCAGCCGTTACCAGAACCACAGGGACCTGATGACTTTCCCGGACTGCGGTCACGACGAGTTGAAATATCCCAAATGGAAACCCATGATGAAGCCTGAGTTCCTGTTGCAGGAGAGCATTCTCGACCAGATACGCCGCAAGGACCTTTTCATACACGTGCCTTACCACTCGTTTGACGGCTACATCCGTGTATTGCGTGAGGCCGCGTTGAAGCCTGAAGTGAAGTCTATCAAGACTACGTTGTACCGACTTGCCAAGGACTCAAAGGTTGTCAAGGCCCTGATTTGCGCCGCACGCAACGGCAAGAAGGTTACGGCGGTGGTTGAGTTGCTGGCCCGTTTCGACGAGGAGAGTAACATAAAGTGGAGCAAACGCATGCAGGAAGAGGGCATAAACGTGATTTTCGGTGTTGAGGGACTTAAGATTCACTCCAAGCTGTTGTACATAGAATCGAAGCAGGGCAACATTGCCTGCATCGGTACGGGTAACTTCCACGAGGGCAACGCCAAGACATATACCGACTACCTGATGATGACCGCAAGGAAGAACATCGTGCAGGAGGTGAAGAAAGTGTTTGACTTCATCGACCGTCCGTTCTCCCAAGTGCGCTTCAAGGAGCTCATGGTGTCGCCTAACTCTATGAAGAACCGTGTGCTCTCGCTCATCAACAACGAGATAAAGAACGCCAAGGCAGGGCGTGAGGCGTGGATAAAGATGAAGATAAACCATATCACCGAGCCCGATGTTGTCAACAAGTTGTATGCCGCTTCGGCCGCCGGCGTGAAGATTGGAATTGTGCTCCGTGGTAACAGTTCGCTTGTTACAGGCATTCCGGGCGTGAGCGACAACATCAAGGCCGTGGGCATAATCGACCGCTATCTGGAGCATTCGCGCATACTGATATTTTGTAACGGCGGCGCGCCAAGATACTTTATAGGCAGCGCCGACTGGATGCCGCGCAACCTGCTGAACCGTATCGAGGTGATGACTCCCGTCTATGACGAGGACATGCAGCGTGATTTGCTGCGTACGGTAGAGTACGGACTGAACGATACTACCAACGGACGAATAGTTGACGGGTCAGGAGAAAACGTGATACAACCCGTCATCGGCGACCGCCCATTCCGCTCGCAAGAAGAGCTGCGCAATGCATACGAGGCTGAGGTGAAGACCGTCGGCGTTACGGCAGAATAACAACCATATTTCAAAAGACCGTCTTTCGGCGTGTAAAAGGCCACCTTTTGCAGCCCGAAAGACGGTCTTTTACACGCTAAAAGGTGGCCTTTTGTAAAGGCGTTGATAACCTGTTGATTGTCAATGGGTTACAAATGACGCTTGAGACGGTAAAATATAAACGGTAAAACAACGTTATTTTATTATAAGAACAAGGGCTGGACATGGGTGGAAAAGGCAAGCATGGATGTGGCATACACAATTTTTCTGTACATATCTACTTACTACTTCCCTCCTTACTCCTTCCCTCCTAAAAAACAAATACTATGAGATTAGCGGCTATAGACATCGGTTCTAACGGAGCGCGACTGCTCATCAAGAACTTCAGGACTGCCCAGGACGGCAGCCAACAGATTTCACGTGTGATGTACATGCGTGTTCCCTTGCGTCTTGGTTCCGACGTGTTCACGCTCGGAAAGATATCAAAGGAGCGCATGGTGATGATGAAACACATGCTAAAGGCGTTCCGCCAGTTGATGAAACTCAACAATGTTGACGACTACCGGGCGTGCGCCACGTCGGCAATGCGTGACGCCGAGAACGGCAAGAAGGTGTTGAAGAAACTCTACGAGTCGACAGGCATTAACCTGGAAATCATCAACGGACGTGAGGAAGCACGCCTGCTGTGCAACAACATCGTAGAGAACATCGAGAGTACGAAGGGCAACTACGCCTACATCGACGTTGGCGGAGGCAGCACGGAGATATCTTTGCTCCACGACGGAGTGCTCACTCACAGCCAGTCTTACAACATCGGAACGCTCAGGATGCTCGGAGGCATGGTGTCGAGGGATACCGTTGAGAACATGAAAGCCGACCTCAGGCGCTTTGCCAAGACAATGCCCGACATGCGGATGATAGGCTCAGGCGGCAACATCAACAAACTGTTCAAGCTCAGTAACTCGGGAAAAAGCACTCGCATAGTGACCGTCAGCGAGATAAAGTCTATCTATGATAAGCTCAAGGCATTGAGCGTTGAGGAGCGAATAGAGCAATACGGACTGAAGGTTGACCGTGCCGACGTTATCATTCCGGCGTCTGAAATCTTCATGATTGTGGCCGAAGCACTCGGTTGCGACAGCATAAAGGTGCCTAACATCAGCTTGGCCGACAGCATAATCGACGGCCTTTACCGTAATAAATACGCCTCGTCGGACGCATAAATCTCCTTTATCATTTTCAATTCTCAATTAAACTGATGCGCCAAAATGTCTTACATGTAGGACATTTTGGCGCATTCGCTGTGTTGGTACGTTACTTGCAATACATTAAGGGAAGGCCGGGAGCAACGCTTCAGGCCGCAAGAAACAGATTGAATAACAACAAATTAAATAATAGGAGATTATAATCATGACACCAGTTAATCGTAAAAATTCTTGGTTACCGGACGTATTTAACGATTTCTTTGATACCGACTTCATGCCGCGAACAAACGCTACGGCACCCGCAATAAACGTTAAGGAAAGCGAGGTTGACTATGAAGTGGAGGTAGCTGCGCCGGGAATGACGAAGGAAGACTTCAACGTTCACCTCAACCAAGAGGGCGATTTACACATCAAGATGGAAAGTAAGAAGGAACATAACGATGATAACAAGAGGTCGCATTACCTGCGCCGTGAGTTCGCTTACAGCAAGTTTGAGCAGACGCTGATACTGCCCGACGATGTTGATAAGGAGAACATATCGGCTAAAGTGGCCGACGGCGTGCTCACGGTAGTGCTCCCCAAGATACGTAAAGAGGAGAGAAACGTAGTAAGACAGATAACGGTAGGATAGTTTGTTTTTAGGAGTTAAGGAGTTAGAGGAGTAAAGGAGTTAAGACATTAGCCAATGTTGTCATTCTCATTACAAACAACGTGGCATTTGTCTTAACTCCTTTACTCCTCTAACTCCTTAACTCCTACAATGTTTAACTACTTAAAATCCATATATCTCCTTCAGCTTCTCGCCAAGCGCTTCGCCGCGAAGGTCGGCAGCGACGATCTTTCCTTCGCCGTCGAGAAGTACGTTAGAGGGGATTGAGTTGACTCCGTAGGCGGGAGCGGCGGCCGACTTCCAGCCTTTCAGGTCGCTGATGTTAGGCCACTTCATGCCGATGTCGGCGATGGCTTTCTTCCACGCTTCGGCCTTATTGTCGAACGAAACGCCCACAATCTCGAAGCCTTTTGAGTGGTATTTCTCGTAGTTTGCCACTACGTTGGGCATTTCCTGGCGGCACGGTCCGCACCAGCTTGCCCAGAAGTCAACCAACACATAGTTGCCCTTACCGCACCATTCGCTCAGCTTGCGAGGGTTTCCTTCGGTGTCGTTCATCGACAGGTCGGTGAACATCTTGCCGGGCATGCGCTTCTCGAGAGCCGCAAGCTGCGCCTTTACGCGTGCCATTGCAGGGTGGTTGTAGTAAGGAGCGGTCTCGGGCAGAAGCTCCTTCAGCTCGTTATAGTCAAGCATGTAATAAAGTTGGCTGAGGAAAGCTACAGGGATAAGATTATCCTTATTCGCCTTAACAATATCTATCTGTTTGGTTATTGCAGCGTCCTGCAGTTGTTCACACTTGGCTTCAAGTTCTTTCAGCTTTGCCTTTCCTTCCGCAGTAGTGTCAGCACTTGCCGCACGATACTCCATGATTGCCGCGTTAAGATTTTCGGTATATGATGACAGTTCATTATCGTAGGCATACATTTTCTTGTTCAGTTCAGAGCCGGTGAACGTCTTGGCAACGGTGTTAAGGTCGATTGGCGTACCGTCATTGAACACCGGAAGGTAATAATCTCCCGTGATAATCATAAGGAGTTCGTCCTTCTGTCGTGTGCCGTCGAGCGTGAATTTACCACCTGCTACGGCTGCGCTGTCAACGGGTTGGCGTGCGTTCATTACGCCCAGATATACCGTTTTTACGTCAGCGGGCACAGTACCCGTGATTTTGTAGGCCGTATCCTGCGCGTTGGCAGACAGCGTAGCGAGCGCAAGGGCGGCAATAGATAAGATTTTCTTCATTGTTTATAGTGTTTTGATTGATTACTTTATGCAAAGTTATCGTTAAATGGCGATAAGGCAAACAAAAACCAATAAAATATCGACATATTGACGTTTTTTATATGATACGAAACCACCCGTTTTGCAAAAGGCCGTCTTTCGCGTTGTAAAAGACGGCAAATCGCGCGCTAAAAGGCCACCTTTTGCAGGTCAAAAGACGGCCTTTTGTAAAGGCATATATAACTTATTGAATATCAACAGGTTATGTTTGGCGTTGAAAATTATCCCGCAAAACGGCTGAAATGCCGATAATTTGCAGTAATTTTGCAGGCTGAAAAGATTTCAGGTGATGAGGTCTTGAGGTTGTTAGATTATGCGATTATAAGGTGAAATGCGGTTCTTGGATTTTAAGGTCTTGCGGTTATATGGTCTTGCTGAATACCGTAAAACCTTAAAACGACATACCCCTACACCCCAAAACCGCATAACCGTAAAACCCAATAACCGCATAACCCAATAACAGAGTGCTTGGTAAACCTCTTAAAAAACAAGGAAATGAAGACAGAAAACAAACAGGTGAGTGTGCTGTTCATGCTTTTCGGCATACTCTTTTGCGTCTGCCTGATAACGGCAAACGTGCTCGAGACAAAGCAGATATCCATCGGAGCGATAAACATTACGGGCGGACTGCTGGTCTTTCCCGTGTCTTACATCATTAACGACTGCGTCTGCGAGGTGTGGGGTTTCCGCAAAGCGCGCCTTCTGATATGGTCTGGTTTCGCGATGAATCTTATCTTCGTGGCTTTCGGAGCTTTGGCCGACGCCATTCCCGGAGCGCCTTACTGGCATAACGACGAGGGCTTTCACGCCATCTTCGGCCTTGCTCCACGTATTGCCGCGGCGTCGTTTGTGGCCTTTCTCGTGGGGTCGTTCATCAATGCCTACGTCATGAGCCGCATGAAGTTGTCGTCTCACGGCAAGCATTTCTCCGTGCGCGCCGTGGTAAGCACGCTGTTCGGCGAGACTGCCGACTCGCTCGTGTTCTTTCCCCTGGCGCTCTCCGGCGTAGTTCCTGCAGGCGAAATGATGTCGCTTATACTGTCGCAGGTGGTGCTGAAGACGCTCTACGAAATCGTGGTTCTGCCCATAACGGTGCGCGTTGTGAAGAAAGTGAAGGAGCACGACGGCACCGACGTGTACGACGAAGGTATAAGTTATAACATCTGGAAAGTATTTAAATTGTCATGATAAATAGTGAAACAAGACAGGACGAGGGCTTGAAGAGCCTCGGCCGAAAGACGGAATACCGCATGGATTATGCCCCAGAGGTGCTTGAAACGTTCGTAAACAAGCACCCGGACAACGACTATTGGGTGCAGTTCAACTGCCCGGAGTTCACCTCATTGTGCCCAATTACGGGTCAGCCCGACTTCGCCGAGATACGCATCAGCTATATTCCAGACGTCCGCATGGTAGAGAGCAAGAGCCTGAAGCTGTATCTTTTCAGTTTCCGTAACCACGGAGACTTCCATGAAGACTGCGTGAACATCATCATGAAGGACCTCATCCGCCTCATGGACCCGAAGTACATCGAGGTCTGGGGCAAGTTCCTGCCGCGCGGCGGCATCTCGATTGACCCGTACGCCAACTATGGCCGTCCGGATACGAAGTACGAGCGGCTGGCGGAGCACCGCTTCATGGAGCACGACCTCGTCGCCATGGATAAGGTCGACAACCGCTGAAACAGGCAGGGGAGGACGCAGATAGAGAAATGAAACGACAAAAGCGAATTGCGCTCGTCAACGACATCACTGGCTTCGGGCGCTGTTCTGTCACGGTGGAACTGCCGCTCATATCGGCCATGAAGATACAGGCCTGTCCCTTGCCGACAGCCATCCTCTCGGTCCACACGGGCTTTCCCGACCATTACCTCGACGATTACACGGAGCGCATGGCGCCGTACATCGCGAGCTGGGAGAAGAATGGGCTCGCATTCGACGGCATCTGCACGGGCTTCCTGGGGTCGGCCGAGCAGATAGCTATCGTGCTCGACTTCATCCGGCGCTTCAAGGGGGCGGGGACGCGCGTCATGGTCGACCCTGTCATGGGCGACTACGGCAAGCTCTACCCGTCGTACACGCAGGAGATGTGCGACAAGATGCGCAGCCTGCTCGGCGTAGCGGACCTCGTCACGCCGAACCTCACAGAGGCCTGCCAGCTGCTCGACATCCCGTATCCCACGGATGGGATTGTCACGGACGATGAGCTTTGCGAGATGGCAGAGGCCTTGGCGGCGCGCGGACCGAAGCAGGTCGTCATCGCGGCGAGCCTGATTCGCGGCGAGGAGCTGGAGGCAGCCGTCCAGAAGGCCGCTTCCTTCATCAGCCGCTGTCTCGCCTATGCGCTGGAGCTCGACTTGCCATGGAATTACGGCCTGCCGTTTGAGGAGTACCTGACCGAGCTTCGCTGAGGCGTTTTCTTTTGTTTTTGGGAGGGATTTCCATGATTGTCTATGCAACGCATGCCGTCGGCAAGTACCTGCCGCTCGATGAATCCTTGCGCGTGCAGCCGGAAGGCAAGCGCAACCTTTACGTCAACATCACGAACCACTGCAACTGCGCCTGCACGTTCTGCCTGCGCACGATGAAGCACATGGCCGAGCAGTCCTCGCTGTGGTTCAAGGGCAAGGAGCCGACGGTCGAGGAGGTCAAGGCCGCACTCGATACAGTTCCCTGGGATTACATCAAGGAGGTCGTCTTCTGCGGCTTCGGCGAGCCGACGATGCGCCTTGATGTGCTCTTAGAGCTCCTGCGCTACGTCAAGCAGCATCATCCGGAACTGCCGACGCGTCTCAACACGAACGGCCTCGGCGAATTGGAGAACGGCCGCGAGTTTGCTTCGGAATTCCAGGGCATCCTCGACACAGTCTCCATCAGCCTCAACGCGTCGAACGCTGAGCGCTACTTTGAGCTCACGCGCGCGAAGTTCGGCGTCCAGTCGTACGATGCGATGCTGACCTTTGCGCAGCACTGCAAGCCCTACGTGCCGAATGTCGTCCTGACGATCGTCGACCACGTCGAGGGGCCGGAGGAGATCGAGAAGTGCCGGAAAATCTGCGAGGAACGCGGCCTGACGCTGCGCGTGCGCCCGTATGAAGATTCTTGAGGCGTCGTTACGATCTTGAGTACCTGAGCAGATATCTTGGCAATACAACCGAATCGGCACAACAAAAGCGGCTTACATTTCTCTCGTAAATGTAAGCCGCTTTATACGTAGTTAACCATAAATAATGTGATCCTTCTTCAATATTCTGTTGTCATCTAGCAAATTTCCCTCGCGAACAGGAACTTTGCAAATATCTCATCATGCTCAGCTGAAACAGTTGTGATCTCAAAATCACGTTGTGCACATCTGGTTCATCTTGGTCCGTTACCGATAACATAGGAGATACCGACTACTTCTCGATGGATTCTCGATGATTTACCGTTACCCAGGGTTGCGTTCCTTCAATCCAGTTACTGACGTTGCGCTCCAGACTTCCATTCGCATCGAGCACGACTGGCGGCCCCTGGCCATCATTACGTGCATTCCCCGCGCTATGGATATTCTTGTACTTCACCAGTGCGCTTGCTAGTCAGGATGGAGAGAAGTTCTGCTCATCATAATCTTCAATAACCATCCACATCCTTTCGTGTAAGGTTTTGAAGAGCGCCTTTTTCGGCAGGACATGCACCTTCTGTCTTTCGACCTCCAGGACTACTCGGCAGTGGTTTGCTTGTCCATCTCCTCTTTACAGTTATATTATAACACGTGTGTCAGATAATTGCAATGCTTTACACAAGGCTGACAAAAATAAATTATTTCAGGTAGATTGTGTCAATTTATAGTATAATAGAGGAAAGACTTTAGGGAAAGAAGGTTCCATCTATGAAACACCTGATCATTGTCCGCGGCGGCGGCGAACTGGGCAGCGGCATTGCGCACTGCCTTCATCGCGCGGGATTCCGCGTTCTGATCCTCGAACAGAAGAAGCCGACGGCGACGCGGCGCAAGGTCACGTTCTCGGATGCCATGTATCGCGGTGAGTCGGAGGTTGAGCGCGTCAAATGCTATCGGGCCAAGAGCATCGAGGATGCGCAGAAGCGACTGAAGAAGGGGGAGATCATGATGATCGCCGATCCGGAGGCCAAGTGCGTGGCTGCCCTCAAGCCGGATGTGCTCATCGACGCCATCGTCGCCCACAAGAACCACGGCAAGGA
>OIDW01000473.1_pt1 | contig 12390 bp, 11 predicted proteins | sample 1581621 | NCBI WGS metagenome assembly OIDW01 (sample SAMEA3882529, study PRJEB24775) | human gut metagenome | biome: human-associated habitat; feature: intestine environment; material: feces | place: Netherlands | collected 2009/2010 | reverse complement strand
AACGCTATCACCCGCGACGCACTGCTCGAGAACGTAACAGTTGACGCTAACGGCAAGATAGACTTCGCTGACAAGAGCGTAACCGAGAACACCCGCGTTTCTTATCCTATCTACCACATCAAGAATATCGTACGCCCGATTTCTCACGCACCCGCTGCTAAGCAGGTAATCTTCCTGTCAGCTGACGCATTCGGCGTACTGCCTCCCGTATCAATCCTGAACGCAGAGCAGACAAAGTACTACTTCCTGTCAGGATTCACGGCTAAGTTGGCAGGTACAGAGCGCGGCATTACCGAGCCTACTCCTACATTCTCTGCTTGCTTCGGCCAGGCATTCCTCGAGCTGCATCCTACAAAGTACGCTGAGGAGCTGGTTAAGAAGATGGAGAAGAGCGGCGCTAAGGCTTACCTCGTAAACACCGGTTGGAACGGAACAGGCAAGCGTATCTCTATCCGCGACACTCGTGGTATCATCGACGCAATCCTCGACCACTCAATCGACAAGGCTCCTACGAAGACGATTCCTTACTTCAACTTCGTTGTTCCTACACAGCTTGAGGGCGTTGATCCGCACATCCTCGATCCTCGTGACACTTACGCTGACGCTGCTCAGTGGGAGGAGAAGGCTAAGGACCTCGCAGGACGCTTCATCAAGAACTTCAAGAAGTATGAGAGCAACGAGGCCGGCAAGGCTCTCGTAGCAGCTGGTCCGCAGCTCTAAGTTCTTGTAAATACATAAATGAAAAGCCCTGCCTTCGTAATGGCGGGGCTTTTTTATTGCTCACGGCCGGGTGTTGAAGTGTCACCCGGAGGCGGCGAATCCTTGGCTGTGATGTTAAAAACGGCTTAAAAATTTGCTATATTTCCAAAGATTATTTGATTTATGTCAAATATTTGTTTATAAAAAGCAAAAAACAAAGTAAAATGTTGCGGGTTTATAGACAAATTACTATATTTGCACCCGTGTTCGTGAGAATACTTTTTCATAGGTTAGTAGTTTGATAGATTTTAAGGTAAAGATTATGTTATTAGATTTTGAAACAATAATGATGCCGGTGTTAGTTGCCGTAATGACAGTTTTTTTAGCATCATTACTTTAGTTAACACCGACAGACGTTAAGCAATGGAGGCAGGCATGAGCGATTCATCCCTGCCTTTTTTATTGCCTTACGCCGACGTCCGGAAAGCCTTGCGGCTAAACATAAAAAGCTTTTAAAAATCCTTTTATGTATATAAAAAAGTCCAATTTCTTGGTAATTTGGATAATAAAGGGTGTAAAAGGCGTTCTATTTGAGGAATTCTGATTAAATTTGCAGCTAAAAATAAACATTATAAAGAATGAGAAGGATTGCCCGACTATTCGTCATCCTGTTTTCGGCAGCGGTTTTAGCCACATCATGCCTGAGCGATGACAACGCAACCGACATAACTTATTATAGCGACACAGCGATAACATCGTTCTCTCTGGGAACACTGAACCGCACCATGTGGACAAAGTCTTCGACCGGTGAAGACAGCTCTTACGTCACAGAAGTGTATGGAAGCGTATATAAATTCTATATAGACCAGCTGAAACGAGAAATATACAATCCCGACTCCTTGCCGGTAAGAACGGATGCTGCCCACGTATTATGTAACGTAAGCAGCAAGAATTCAGGTTTTATAATCCTTGCCTACAAGGATTCGGAAGACAATGACTCGCTCGTATATTTCAACAGCAGCGACTCGCTTGATTTTACGGAACCAATCGAATTCCGTATCTATGCCAATGACGGAATCGCTTACCGTGCTTATAAGGTAAGCGTTAACGTACATAAGGAAGACCCGGACTCGATCAACTGGTACAACGCTGGCTCCAACCCTGCATTCACGTCGATGGCGGCAATGAAGTCGGTGGCTTTCAGGGACAGGCTGTTTGTCTTTGGAACGGACCGTTCGAATACATCTGTATATAGCGCAAGTCTTGATGCTCCTGGTACATGGACGGAACTTTCCACGGATAATGGAGCCACGTTTGATGCCAATGCGTACGCAAGCGTTGTAGCAAAAGGCGACAGCCTTTACACAATCAGCGGCGGCCGTATGATGCGTTCGTACGACGGAAATAATTGGACATCTTATGATATTCAGGGCAACACGGCGCCAATAAAGCTTATCGCGGCCGGTCGCAGCAGGCTGTACGGAATAGACGCATCGGGACAGATTGTAAGTTCGGAATACTCAAACCATGCTTGGACGGTAGACGCTATCAGCGGAGACGTGAGCATGCTGCCGGATGAAAACATCGGTTACGGCTGTTTAGCGCTTACGACCGATGATGCGTCAGAGCGTATAATCATAGCCGGAAACCGCAGCCTTTCTTCCAATCCGGAGGATTCGGTCGCTATGGTATGGAGCAAGATTGAGGAGTATTCGACAAATTCGGAGCGCCATTCGTGGATGTTCTGCAATGAAGACAATGATTACAATCTGCCACGGTTGGCTAATCTCAAGATGTTGGCATACGGTGACGTGCTGATAGCTCTCGGCGGACAAGGTGAGGGAACAAGTACGGCCGAGGCGTTCTCTGTGTTCTACGTTAGTGAGGACAATGGCCTTACATGGCATGACGATGATAAATATTATATGCCTGAGGGATTCGATAATGCCGAAAGCGACGTGTTCACAATGACAGTAGACGAAAACAACTATCTTTGGATAGTGTGTGGAGGAACCGGAACAGTATGGCGCGGCAGGGTCAACCGCTTGGGATGGGAGGAAAACCAGACGTCGTTTACGGAGTAAGAACAGCTGAACATATACCCTTGTAGTGATGAGAACCATTCTGCTTATCGCCTTTTTCACGCTCGTATCACTCGGCGCAAAAGCCCAGGATGAGTATGAGTATAAGATGGAAATAGGCGTTGGCGCGGGTATGGTGAGCTATGAGGGCGACTTCAACGGTAGCATTGTAAAGAATATGCAGCCGTCAGCCTCATTGATATTGAGGCGCATCTTCAATCCTTACATGGGGGTGAAACTTGACGTTATGTACGGAAAGTTGAAAGGAAGTTCAGCTGACGTGAAGACATATTACCCTGGGTATGACGATAATCCGATAGAGTTCAGCAATACGTTGCTTGATGCAGGCCTTACGTTCGAATATAATTTCTGGCCTTATGGGACAGGACGGGAATACCGTGGAGCTAAAAGGCTCACGCCTTTCGTATTCCTCGGCATTGGCGCGACATACGTAACCGGAGGAGGTGAAAACGCTTTTACGGCCAATGTTCCGATAGGTCTTGGCGTTAAATATAAAATAGGTAAACGGCTAAATCTTGGTCTGGAGTGGGCCATGCACTTCTCTTTAAGCGATAAGCTTGATGGAGTGGAAGACCCGTACGGTATCGAGAGTTCTGGCGTTTTCAAGAATACCGACTGCTATTCGGCGCTGAAACTCACGCTTACATATAGTTTCATGCCCAAATGTAAAATATGCAACAAGGATGATTGATACAAGAATCGACATGAACCGCATACCCCGTCATATCGCCATAATAATGGACGGGAACGGCCGCTGGGCGATGGAGCGCGGCAAGGAACGCAGCTACGGTCATCAGGCCGGGGTTGAGTCTGTACGTAAAATAACGTCAGAGTGTACAAGATTGGGAGTTGAATACCTTACTTTATATACGTTCTCGACGGAAAACTGGAATCGTCCGGCAGATGAGGTTGCGGCACTTATGGGGCTTGTGCTGTCTTCACTTGAAGATGAAATCTTCATGAAGAATAATGTCCGTTTCCGAGTAATTGGCGATATAGGGCGCCTTCCTGAGGCTGTCAGGGCCAAATTGCATGAAACGATGGACCACACGAAAGACAACACGGCTATGACTATGGTTGTGGCGTTGAGTTATTCGTCGAAGTGGGAAATAACGCAGGCTGTCAGGCAAATAGCGGCGGAAGTACAGCAAGGCAAGCTCAATGTAGACGGCATTGACGAGAATTTAGTGTCCTCGCACATGCAGACGAAATTCATGCCTGACCCCGACTTGCTGATCCGTACGGGCGGAGAGGTGCGTATTTCTAATTATCTGTTGTGGCAGATAGCTTATTCCGAACTTTATTTTTGTGATACATATTGGCCTGATTTTGACGAGAACTGCCTGCACGAGGCTATCGCCAGCTATCAGAACAGGCAACGACGTTTCGGCAAAACGGAAGCGCAAGTTGAAAACAATGATTAATCAAGACAACAAACAGACAAGATGAACAGAATAAAAGGGTGCGTAATGCTGCTCGTGGCGTTGTTTTTCTGTATTGGAACGACGGCGCAGGAAAAGATAGTAAACCCAGACATCTCGTATGCCGGAACTCCGCGTGAGGGTTTTATCGGCGGCATGGCTGTGTCAGGTGTCGAAGGATACGAGGATTATATGCTTACGGGTATCTCCGGACTGTCGGTAGGGCAGAAGATACAGGTGCCCGGTTCTGAACTTACTGACGCTATAAAGCGTTATTGGAGACATGGATTGTTCTCCAAGGCGCAGGTCGCTGTCGACTCTATCGTGGGTGACAAGATCTATCTTCATTTTTATTTGGCATTGCGTCCACGCGTTTCGACTATTAATTATGTAGGCGTAAAGAAGTCGGAACGTGACGATTTGGAGTCGAAGCTCGGCCTTTTGAAGGGCAGCCAGATTACACCCAACATGATTGACCGTGCCAAACTGTTGGCCAAGGAGTATTTTGACGATAAAGGTTACAAGAACGCAGACATCAATATCATGCAGCGTGAGGATGTTGCCCAGAAAAACCAGGTAATCCTTGACATCATTATCGACAAGAAAGAGAAGATGAAGGTGCGGCAAATTATCATCGACGGCAACGAAAACCTTAGCGATTCAAAGATAAAGGGCGGATTATTCAGAAAGGGAGCGTTCAAGAAAATACATGAGGCTGGCAAGCTGTCGTCTTTCCTCAAGTCAAAGAAATATACGCCGGAACGTTATGAAGAAGATAAGAAGAACCTCATTGACAAGTACAACGAGCTTGGCTATCGTGATGCGGTAATCCTGGAAGACAGTGTGTGGAACGTTGACGAGAAACACGTAAATATATACTTGAAGGTAGACGAAGGCAAGAAATATTATATTCGTAATATCACGTGGGTTGGTAACACCGTGTTCTCGAGTGATTATCTTGGCCGCATACTCGGCATGAAGAGCGGTGATGTATATAACCAGAAACTGATGAACAAGCGTCTTTCGGAAGACGAGGATGCTGTTGGTAACGAATATTGGAACCGTGGCTACCTGTTCTACAACCTGCAACCGACAGAGGTTAATATCGTAGGAGACTCCATAGACCTTGAAATGAGGATAATGGAAGGTACACAGGCTCATATCAGCCATGTCCGTATCAACGGTAATACACGATTGTACGAGAATGTCGTGCGCCGTGAGCTCCGTACTAAGCCGGGCGACCTATTCTCGAAAGAGGCGCTTATGCGTTCATACCGTGAAATAGCATCTATGGGCCATTTTGACCCGGAACAGATAGACCCGAAGGTTGAGCCTAACCCGGAAGAAGGAACCGTAGACATTAACTGGAATCTTGTGCAGAAGTCAAACGACCAGGTGGAGTTCTCTCTCGGATGGGGACAGACCGGTGTCATTGCCCGTATCGGTTTGCGCCTTAACAACTTCTCCATGGCCAACCTCTTCAACAAGAACAAGGAACACCGTGGTATTCTGCCTGTTGGCGACGGCGAGGTGCTGTCTATCGGAGCCCAGACCAACGGTACTTATTACCAGTCGTATAACGCATCTTATTCAACCAACTGGTTTGGTGGCAAGCGCCCGATACAGTTTACCGTAGGAACGTACTTCTCTAAGCAGACCGACGTGTCGAGCAATTATTACAACTACGGCTACATGAACAACTATTACAATTACCTTTACGGTTACGGTAACAGTTGGAGCAACAGCTATGAAAACTACTATGACCCAGACAAGTTTGTCAAGTTGTTCGGTGTGTCCGTAGGATGGGGTAAGCGTTTGCGTTGGCCTGACGATTATTTCCAGTTGTCGGTAGAACTGGCATACCAGCGCTACATGCTGAAGAACTGGCAGTATTTCATCGTGCGTAACGGTAACTGCAACAACCTTAACCTTGGTATCACGCTTTCGCGTATATCTACGGACAACCAGTTGTTCCCGCGTCGCGGTTCTGAGTTCATGACCTCTCTAACCATTACTCCCCCTTGGTCGTTGTGGGACGGAAAGGACTATAAGGCCCTGGCCGAGATTTACGAGCAGGAGGCTTCTAACGGACAGTATAATTCGGAGAAGGCAACGGCGGCGCAGAAAGAGAGATATAGTTGGGTGGAATACTATAAGTGGAAGTTCCGTGCAAAGACATATACGGCCCTTACGAGCGGCCAGAAGTGTTTTGTATTGATGACGCGTGTCGAGTTCGGAATACTCGGAGCATACAACAAGTACAAGAAGTCGCCGTTCGAGACATACTATATGGGTGGTGACGGTATGAGCGGTTATTCTACAGGTTATGCCGAGGAGACTATCGGTCTGCGTGGTTATGATAACGGTAGCCTTACTCCTTACGGAGCCGAAGGTTACGCATACGACCGCTTTACGTTGGAGCTTCGCTATCCGTTCCTGCTCGGTAATACCACTATTTATGGTCTTGGTTTCCTTGAGGCAGGTAATGCATGGAATGACACCAAGGATTTCAACCCCTTCGACATGAAGCGTTCGGCCGGTATAGGTGTACGTATCTTCCTGCCGATGGTCGGTCTGATGGGTATCGACTGGGCTTACGGTTTCGACACTGTGTTTGGCCAGAAGGGTGGCAGTCAGTTCCACTTCATTCTCGGACAGGAGTTCTAATTTAATTAATAGTTAAGAATTAATAGTTAAGAGAATATGCCATTGGCAAGGCTTGTTTGACCAATTAGGCTTATCAGTCTTATTAATAAAGAAAGGAGTAACTGTTTTATGAAAAAGATTATTTTTGCGATGGTGCTTGCGTTTGCAGCCGTTACGGCCAATGCCCAGAAGTTTGCGCTTATCGACATGGAGTATATCCTGAAGAATATCCCGGCATACGAACGTGCCGATGAGCAGCTAAACCAGGTAGCCAAGAAGTGGCAGGCTGAGGTTGATGCGCTTAATACCGAGGCTGCCACGATGTACAAGAATTATCAGAACGAGGTGGTATTCCTCTCTCAGGAACAGAAACAGGCACGCCAGCAGGAAATTAACGAGAAGGAGAAGCAGGCTGCAGAATTAAAGCGCAAGTACTTCGGTCCGGAAGGAGAATTGTACCAGCCTCATGACGCCTATCCAGGAGGAAATATACAATGCGGTGAAGGACATTTGTGACCTGCGTGGATATTCCCTCGTGCTCGACCGGGCGTCGGATACAGGTATAATATTCGCCTCGCCAAGGATTGACATAAGTGACGAGGTATTGTCAAAACTGGGGTATTCCAATTGACGTCCTGTACGGGTTAAACTGCACGGTTGAGGTCTTCTGTGCGTAGTAAACACTTTCCACGCCGTTAGCAACCAATGCCGTAGCCGTGAATAAGGCCGACATATCTGCGGAGTAAATCCAGCCGGTAGATTTAAAATATTATAATTACGTGACATAAGCCGTGTACAACGTTAAAAACCAACATGTAAGTTTTGATTTACGCGGTCTTTTCCCTATATTTGCAGACAAATATAAATAATTAATAGAAAAACAGCAATTAAAGAAAATGAAGAAATTAGTTTTAATGTTACTCATGTGTGCGCCTCTGGCTGTATTCGCCCAGACAGCGCCCAAGTTCGGACACGTTGACTCTCAGGCAATAATGTCGGGTCTGCCCGAATTTATCAAGGCTCGTGGCGAACTTGAAGCTCAGTCAAAGCAGTATGAGAACGACATGAAGGCGATGCAGGATGAAATCCAGCGCAAGTCGGATGAATACGACAAGACAAGGAGCACCATGAACGAGACTAAGAGAACCGAAACGGAAAACGAGCTGAACCAGCTCATGCAGAAATACCAGCAGGCTTACCAGGACAACCAGGCTGCCTTGCAGAAGGCACAGCAGGAGAAGCTGCAGCCTATCATGAACAAGGTGATGACCGCTATCCAGAACGTGGGCAAGGCCGGTGGTTATGTTTACATCATGGACAGGGCTGGTGGCATACCCTATATCAGCGATACGCTGAGCAAGGACGTTACCGAGGACGTAAAGGCTGAAATCAACAAGATTAAATAACTCCTTTTTTAGCACTTATAACAATTAAGGGAGCTAAAGTGGTTAAAGACCGCATGCTTGCTGCTTAGCGCTGGTTTGCCGTAGCGTCAGGATGTAGTCTTTGACTATTTTAGCTCTTTTATATTTTTGTTTCTTATAATCAAAGGTTCATAAATGCGAAAAATTTTTTCCCTTCTGGTCGTCTCTTTTTTCGTCCTGGCGGCAAGCGCGCAGGTCAAGTTCGGATATCTCAGTTACGACAAGGCCGTCAAGGCCATGCCCGGTTATGCCGTAATGCAGAGCAATCTGTCGTCGTTGAGGGCGCAATATGAGGAAGAGACTAAGCGTTCTGAGGAAGAGTTCAATGAAAAGTACGAGCTGTTTCTCGATGGCAGAAGCAGCCTTGACAAGCCTATCTTGCAGAAAAGGCAGGCTGAGTTGCAAGAACTGCTTACCAAGAACATCGCTTTCAAGAAGGAGGCCGAGCGCCTCTTGAAGCAGGCTGAGGCAGACATGTACGCACCGCTGAAGGACAAATTGAATGCGGTTCTTGCCAAAATCGGAATGGAGAGAGGATATGCCTTTATCCTTAACACCGACAACGACGCTCTTCCGTTTGTCAATCTGTCTTATGGGGAGGATGTCACCACGCTTGTGCTTGATGCAATTAAAGAATAGGAATAACGCTTATGAACGCTTCAGAAGCCGAAAGATTGAATACCATGGGCACACCTAACGGCGATAATACCCAGGCAGCCGCCGATTCGATAAAAGTCGTCTCATCCACCCCTTCTGCCGGCCCGATAGGCGTGTTCGACTCCGGTTACGGCGGGCTGACCATCCTGCACGAGATGCGCAGCCTGTTGCCACAATACGATTACCTGTATCTCGGCGACAACGCCCGCGCCCCGTATGGGCCGCGTTCGTTCGACGTGGTCTATCAGTTTACGCGCGAAGCTGTCATAAAACTTTTCTCCATGGGCTGCCGTCTCGTCATATTGGCCTGCAATACGGCGTCAGCCAAGGCCCTGCGCACCATCCAGCAGAACGACCTTCCCCGCATTGACCCATCCCGGAGGGTGCTCGGCGTAATCCGTCCCACGGCAGAATGTATCGGTTCGATTACCCACACGCGTCACGTCGGTATACTGGCTACCGAGGGAACAATCAAGAGCGAGAGCTACGTCATGGAGATTAACAAGCTCTATCCGGACATAAAGGTCACGGGAGTGGCCTGCCCCTTGTGGGTGCCGCTTATCGAAAACAATGAGTATGACACTCCCGGAGCCGATTATTTCGTGAAGAAGCGTATTGACTCCCTGCTTTTCCTCGACCCCGAAATCGACTCGGTTATCCTCGGCTGCACGCATTACCCAATACTGCTTGACAAAATCCTGAAATACACTCCGCGTGGAGTGAAAATCATTCCGCAGGGCGAATACGTGGCCGAAAGCCTGAAAACATATCTTGCGCGACATCCCGAGATGGATGCCATGTGCGCAAAGCATGGCCGTTGCCATTACCTTACGACCGAGAACAAGGACAAGTTCCGTGAGTCGGCGCGTATCTTCATGCACGAGCCTGTTGACGCCGAGACCATTTCATTTTGACCTTTCCGGCCGTAGGGTATGGTCGTACATAGTGCGTGTGGCTTACGGTCATGCGCATGTTCGCAACGAAATAAATCTAATAACATAATCTTAATAATTATGAGACTAACCAAACAAGTATTCCGTTTATTAGCGCCGTGTGCGCTGCTGCTGCCGTTGCAAAGTGTTTCGGCAGCCATTCCCGGTTATCCTACCTATCCGGACTCTACGCGTATGCGTGGCGAGCGTTGGCAGGCAGAGTATAGCCGGCATTCTGATTCGGCGTGGGCAAAGGCCCTGCCGATAGTTGAGAAGCAGGCCAAAGAGGGCCGTCCGTACCGCCCTTGGGCTTCCAAGCCCGAAGACCTGTTGCGTGCCAACATTCCGGCGTTCCCCGGTGCCGAGGGTGGCGGAGCCTATACCCAGGGCGGACGAGGAGGTAGGGTGATGGTTGTTACCACCCTTGCCGACAGCGGGCCGGGCAGTTTCCGTGAAGCTTGCGAAACAGGCGGCGCGCGTGTCATCGTGTTCAACGTGGCCGGAGTAAACCGCCTGAAGTCACCCATCAGTATCCGTGCGCCATACGTTACCATCGCCGGCCAGACGGCTCCCGGCGACGGAGTGTGCATAACGGGCCATTCAGTGCTTATAGACACCCACGACGTCATCATACGCCACATGCGCTTCCGCCGCAACAATCCTGACGTGATGTTCCGTGACGACGCCCTCGGCGGCAACGGCGTGGGCAATATTATCATCGACCACTGCTCGGGCAGCTGGGGCAGCGACGAGAACATGTCGATGTACCGCCACGTGTACGACCGCGGCGGAAAGAACCTGAAGCTGCCCACGGTGAACATTACCATCCAGAACAGCATTTTCTCGGAGGCTCTCGACCTGTATAGCCACGCTTTCGGAGCAACTATCGGCGGCCACAACTGCATGTTCAACCGCAACCTCTTCGCCTCTAACATCTGCCGTAACGCATCTGTCGGAATGGACGGTACGTTCAATTTCGTCAACAACGTGGTGTATAACTGGTGGAGCCGCACCATCGACGGCGGTGACCACAAGAGCTTCTACAACATAATAAACAACCATTACAAGCCCGGACCGATAACAATGGAGCTGAAAGACCGCCCCTGCTCGCACCGCATACTGAAGCCCGAGCCGAGGCGCGACAAGAACCTTCCCACGCTGTTCGGCAAGGCTTATGTCGACGGCAACATCATGGAGGGCTATCCCGAGATAACCAAAGACAACTGGAACGGCGGCGTGCAAGTGTTCGAAGAAGAGACTTGCGGCGAATATACCGACAAGATACGCGCTTACGAACCGTTCGAAATGCCACACGTAACCATACTTCCTACCGACAGCGTAATGCCTTACGTGCTTGCCAATGTCGGCGCTACGCTGCCCAGGCGAGACGCTGTTGACACCCGGGTGATAGAGACCGTGCGCACGGGCAAGGCCATATACGTAGACAATGCGCCCATAGTAACGTCGCCATACCAGGAGCGCGCCCTTGCGCCCGACTCTTACAAGAAGGGTATTATCACCGATCCCCGCCAGGTGGGAGGCCTGCCCGAGTATAAGGGAACGCCTTACAAGGACTCTGACAACGACGGTATGCCCGACGACTGGGAGGTGAAGTACGGTCTCGACCCGCACAATCCTGCCGATGCCTCGGCCGATTGCAACGGCGACGGGTACACCAACATCGAGAAGTTCATCAACAACATCGACCCCACTGTGAAGGTTGATTGGACCGACCCGCGCAACAACCGCGATACGCTTGACGTCTAACCGTTTTGCCGGGTCTGGTCGGATATATTTTGTATGTATAAAAATTGAGTTGTCGGAAACTGACCATAGTTAAGCGCTTAACTGCGGTCAGCTTCCGACAACTCCTTTTTTCCGACTTTCCTTTCCTATCTCCTCGGGCGTGGATGGCGCTTTCCGGCGTTCTTGCCGAGGCGCCCCATCATGCGTTTCTCTATGGCGTACACACGCTGTATCTGCTTGGGAGTAAGGAATTTGCTGTACTCCTTATAGTATTTCTCCCTGATGTCCAGCAGCTTCTGGCTGCGTTTGAAGCGCTCCTCAATGGCCTTTTCCGTCTCGGCATCGGTTTTGGCCGTGCCCCGCTGGCGTTTTGCCCTCGGGCCCAGAGCCCATATTTCCTTCTGGCATTGGCAGTAGGTGTCTATGAACTTTGCCGTCGTGGCGTCGTCGAAAGCCAGTTGGCGTGCTATGTGGCGTGCCTGCGTCTCGGCCAGTTTTTCGCGTTTCTGTTGCCTGTCGTTGGTGTCCTGCGCGTAGGTAGTTGAGCTGAATGCCGTCATCATTACGGCCATTATCAGCATACTGATGATTCTCTTCATGTTGATGGTCTCCTTTTTTTATTGGTTAATGAATATATCTTCGCTGTATATCTCAAGCATGTAGGCCTGGTCTTCGCTGCTCAGGTTGGCAAAGGCGCGCTCTACGCTGTCAAAGCCGGCGGCCGTGCTGTCGGTGTGCGGCCCTTTGAATGCCGTCGGCAGGA
>OIDW01000457.1_pt1 | contig 13029 bp, 7 predicted proteins | sample 1581621 | NCBI WGS metagenome assembly OIDW01 (sample SAMEA3882529, study PRJEB24775) | human gut metagenome | biome: human-associated habitat; feature: intestine environment; material: feces | place: Netherlands | collected 2009/2010 | reverse complement strand
ATGGTCATTCACACCAAGGAGAAAGCCAAGATTCATGCCCACGAGCCAAAGGGTGCCAAGATTAAAGGCAGCAACATCTATACGGTAGAGAGAGATCCGAAAGTGCATGATGTTAAAGCCAATGAAATGGATAAAAAAGCATCTGCAAAATTGATGCTTCAGAAAAGTACTGATGGAAAGAGTACTTATAGAAAGAGTACCATTCATCAGTCGGAGGCTAAGGATAAAGGTCTTTCTAAGTTTAAGCGTAACATTAGAGAGTCAGGAACTTCAATCAAGACTAAGAATACGAATCTTCACATAGCAGGAAGAACCGGTGCACTTGCAGCTGGGGCGGTAACAGAGCAGGTGGAAGGCGGGCATGAGGTATCGCAGGCAGCATATCTTGCATATGAAGCTAGCCGACCTGTTACCGGAACTGCTTCTAAGGGTGCAGCACTTTTCAGGAAAAAGGCGGCAGCCGAGGCAAAGAAGCGTATCAAAAAGGTAGAGGCAGGAAAGAAGCTGGCAAAAAGGACAGCAAAGAAAGCTGCCAAAGATACTGCCAAGACTGTAGCTAAAGAGACGGCAAAAGAAACAGCAAAGACTACTGCCAAGGTTGCAACGAAAACTGCTACAAAGGCAGCTGCTACAGCGGCAGGAACAGCGGTTGCACCGGGAGCAGGTACGGCAATCGGCATGGCAGCCGGATATGCTGCAGGTGTGTCCATAGAGGTCAAGGATGAAAAGATGACCAACCGGAGCAGGAAGATAAAATTCTTTCTGGATAAGATGAAAGCACAGGAGAATCAGACTGACAGTGTGGCAAAGCTGGTAAAGGATCTGATTGTGCGAAAAGCGATTACCTGGGTAAAGGCAACTGCACCGATTCTCGGATTGGTGCTGTTGTTACTTGTTCTTGTAGTTGCCATGATTGCGGTTCCGGTTATAGCGGTGATAGCAATCCTTTACAATTCTCCATTTGCTTTATTTCTGCCACCACTTGAATCAGGAGATACCGTGCAGACAGTAACGAGTGCCTATGTGCAGGAGTTTAACCGGGATGTGAATACGAAAGTGAATGAGCATACCGGATATGACCTTGGAGAGCTTGTATATGTGGATTATGAAGGTATGGAAGAAAACCCAAGCAATTACTATGACATCATGGCAGTCTATATGGTCAAGCATGGTGTCGGAGATACTGCAACAGTCATGAATGATACTTCAAAAGGCTGGCTGCAGGCAGTAGTAAATGATATGTGTTCATACACTACAAGTACAGGAACGAAAGATGTGGAAGAAACAGATGCAGATGGCAATGTAACTACTTCCACGAAGTCAGTTTTGTATGTGAATGTCACGCTGAAATCTTATCGGGATATGATTTCGGTCTATGGATTTAATTCTGATCAGGTGGAAATGCTTGAGCAGATCATGAGTCCGGAGTTTATGGGACAGCTTGGATATGCCGGAAGCGGAAGTGGCGGCGGAGGCGGAAGTCCGGGAGTAAGCTCCATGACTGAGGATGAAATCAATGCCATCCTAAACGAAATTACAGACAGCAGGCAGAAAACAGTTTGCTCCTATGCACTTCACAGAGTTGGCTTCCCTTATAGTCAGGATTTAAGAGACAGCGGTAACTATTATGACTGCAGCTCCTTAGCCTATTATTCATGGAAGGATGCAGGTGTGGATATAAGTTACGGCGGTGCAACCACAGCGGCAGCGGAGGCACAGGGACTGGATGAAGCCGGAAAGACAGTCTCCTTTGATGAGTTACAGCCAGGAGACCTTATCTTTTACAGTTTTACAAGCAACGGAAGATATAAAAACATCAGCCATGTGGCAGTATATGTCGGAAATGGCAAGGTGGTAGAAGCACTTAATGAAAGTCTTGGTGTGGTCTACAGGGATGTGGCAAGCACAGGAAAGATTGTTGTGATAGGAAGACCATAACAGGAAATTTGCAGAGAGGGAATAGTCCCTCTCTGAGACTGGAGGTAAGAATGGATTTAAAAGATATGATACTGGTAACAGAAAACGACAGGGGAACAGAGACAAATATGCTGATGACTCTGGATGATTATAAGAGTTTTATAGCAATTGATGACATGTCAGAGCTTGCAGAAAATTTGTTGCAGCTTGGAAGGACACTTGGTGAAGCAGATAACTTCACAGAGTATTACAGGGCAGCAAATGTAACTGTATCTGCGAGATTCTGTCTGGATGATATTCAGCTGGGACATTTTCTTCAGGGATTTTATAACGATTCCAAAGAATTTCGGTTTGATAAAGAAGCCAGTTCTTATGAATGTGTTGCAAAGCTTAAGGAGATTGGAATGACTGATAAGGGCTGGGTGGATGATTTTAACCTGCATTATGAAATGGAGAACCGCTCATTTGAAAGGGGACAGACATTCCATAACTTTAATGACCACGATTACATGGTGCTTGAAGCATTATCACCAAGAAATCTTGTGGTGATGGATATGAAGTCAGGTTCTCTTACAATCGCCCTTGGTGCGACAGAGTATAAGCGTTATCCCAAGGATGAGAAGCCTACAAAGGACAATACCACAATCGGGGTATCGTGGGAGCATGGGATTTATCTTGGTTCCACACTCTCAACCACGAATTTCAAGGCATACAAGAGGGAGTATGGCACACCGGAAAAGATAGAGGATATCTATGATTACAGGGCAAAGCTAAAGCAGAAGTTCTATTTTTATCAGGATATGTCAAAGGATGATGATGTGCCAAAGAAGCTGCAGAATGACTTCCTTCACCAGATGTATGAGGATTTCGGAACGATTGAAGAAGATTGTTTTTACGACAGGCTGGAAGATGGAAAGTACGATGAGGGCTTTAAGGAAAGACAGGTAAAGGAAGAAAAGAGCCGGTGATGAGATTTTTACGGGAGGCGATATCATATGGAACAGGAATTTGATGTTGAGATAAAAGAAGTGCTTTCACGAGTACAGAAAGTAAAGGCAGAGTCGCTTGACGATGCCATCAATAAGGCAATGGATATGTATTATGCAGAGCAGATAGTCCTTGGAGCAGAGGACATGAAGGGAGTTGATTTTGCGCCTATCATCGAAGGTCAGCTCCCTTCTTCATTAAAAGAAAACGGAGGAAAAGCAAGATGAAAAGTGATTCAACAACAGTAATTAAGAACATGGAGTTTTTGGTAAAGGAACTTCATAAGGAGTGGGACAGATCGGGTGCTTCTAAGGCATCCGTTATTATTTCCCTTGAGGAAGTAGATGGTATCAATGATAAGTTAAAAGAGATTATCTATCAGACACAGAAGTCAGTCGATGCGGATGAGCTGACCTTTAAACAGAGCATTGCAAAGTCCAAGGAGTGCTATGTACTTCTTCGTGTGGTGCGTAAGATTGCAATGAAAAAGGATAAATGCGAAAAACAGGCAATCGATAATGAATTTGCAATCGAGCTGGATAAGGATGAGTTAAAGCTATTTAAAGGATTGTTTGCAGAGATGTTTAAGTAGAGGAGGACAAAGGTATGGGCGTTGATATGAAGGTCAAAGCGATATACGATTCTGAGATTGGTAACATCACCAGATCAGAAAAGAACTGGAAGGATGTGTTAAAGGTCGCAGGTCAGTTATACCGCTATGAATTTGACAATATTGTTATGGTAACAGCGCAAAGACCTCCGGAAAAAAGCACACTCATGGCAGATTATGATACCTGGAAAAAGGTGGGAAGATATGTAAAGCGTGGTGCGAAAGGCTGCGCCATCTTCCCGTCAAGGGCACTGAATCCACGCATGAGGTATATCTTTGATATCAGTGATACCGGAGGGAAGAATATCAAACTGACATGGGATCTTGAGGGAGAAAATCTTAAGGAATATGTGGATTTTCTTGTGTCAGAAGGTCAGATTGAGCAGTACGATAACAGCGACAGGGAGTCTCTAAAAAATATATTAAAACAGTTTACAGGAACAGATGTTTGGCTTATAATAAAAGAAGAGTTCGGAGACCGAATGACCGAGCTTATGCAGCTATCAGGTAGTGTGATAAAGGAAGAAAGTAAGAAACGCAATGGCTTACAGCAGGAAATGGACATGGAGCAGCTTGTATATGCAAGTGTCATGTATGCTGTAGGGACGAGATGCGGATTTGACTTATCTGTGCAAGAACAGGATTTTAGTCAGATCGTAAATATCAAAGACGAAGAGATCATTTACCGTCTTGGTTCCATTGTATGCGATGTCTCCTGTAGTGTTCTTAGAGAATTTAGTCGTAACTTAAAGGCAATCGAGAGCGAAAGGAGAATTGGATATGTTAGAAGAAATGACTTACAAGGAAGTGGACGGACTGCTTTATCCGCAGATAGAGATGCCGGACGAGACGGAGGATCTTACGAAGCTGGGCAAATACGGCAGGATGGCGATGAACTATCTAAAGGAGAACGAGCCGGCAAGATACAAGACGCTGATGAGATTCGGGAAGATGTACGAGAAGATGTCAGCGGTAGAGGAGGAAGCGAACCAGCTGTACGACCAGCTGGAGATGCAGTATATGGCGAAGCACAAGCCACAGAATCCGTCATCGACAATGGAGATGTGGAAGATAAGAGAGCAGGCGAAGATGCAGGCAGAGGAAGTGGTACTGAATCAGATAGTGATGCGATTCCACTAGAATCAGATGATATAGAACTGAATAGGGAACTTGATGAAATCAATTCATTGGGTGTTAGTAAGGAAGCCGAATATACACAGGCTTCCTTTTTTTTCGACCAGAACGGGCAGGCAAGCATTGGCACCATTCATACTGAGGATGAAAACAATAATCAGTTTATGCGTCAGTTCGAGCAGGACAGAAAAGCTGCATTAGCAGGTAAATATAATTATCTGAATCCAAAGAAGTCAGCCACAGTACCAGGTGAGTATATCAATCAGGTGCTTATGAGAGGTACAGGTTTTATCGGCGGCAAGGGCAGGGTATGCAAGATTTTTGAAACAGAGATTGATGCAGGAACCAGAGCAAAGCGTATCAAAGCAGAATATGGTCAGGGAGGTGCAGGCTGGCCGGTTGACGGACTGGGACTGCACGGATATGACACATTTCATGGGAATGGATTGCGTTTTCAGTGGCGAGATGAGGATGGAGAGGTTGAAGGATATGTTTCGTGGAAAGATATCGAAAAAGAGCTTGGTGTCCTTATTCTTACAGGGGAATACCAGCCTGAGACACCTCGTATTGATGAGCTTGCGATGGACGGACTCCGTGAGGATGATGAGGTTATTGATGCCGAATATCGGGAAGTGGAACCGGAAGAGGCAGAATCAGAGATTGATGATTATGCAATCCCTGATGAGCCGGAGAGCTATGCTTCTAACCGAACTGTAAAAGTAGCAAATTCGCATGAAGATGCACATGAGGAAAGTAATGAAGCGTATGTATCTGCATATGGCATGACACCACAGGAAACTGCCGATGAAGACCGCATGATAACACAGGCAGAATATGGTGCAGAGATAGAAGCTGAAACATCAGAAAAAGATCCGTCAGAGCTTCAGTATATTACACCGATTGATTATGCCAAGCGTATTGCAGAGCTTGATGAAGACCTGCGTGATGCGGCGGAGATTCTGGTGACAGATTGTAGCTGCTACACTCCATTTAGGGCATTCCTTATGGATGTGGTGCAGTCTGATTTTGCATTTATGCCCAATAAACTTGACCTTATCAGGGATATAGCATTAGGTACAGACAATGCGGAAAGAAAGGCATATTCCAACAATAAGTATGGTCTTGTGGAGTACTCAATCAGAAGCGGATATGTGAAGTTCAGCTATAAGAACAGGAATGGTGTGCGTAAGGAAGGTGCACTCGACTGGCGTGAGGTATATGAAATCCTCTCATATATGGTGAAACAGCCATTTTACTGCGGAGAAGACCAGAAGAAATATTATCAGGAGACTAAGCAGAAGGCTGACAGGGATAAGATGAATCCGGTCTATAAGAGATTCTTTGACATCGAGGATAGTGTAAAAGCCAATCGTCTTGAAACCAGGGAAAGAGCAATAGCGAATGGCTGGGATACCAAGATTGATGAGAATGGACATGTGGTTTCAGATGATGCAGTACAGAAAAAACACAACTTTCACTACAATCTCTGGGAAATGGAAAAAGGCGGTCCCAAGACCAGATACCAGTGGAATATGGATGCAATCCGCACTTTAAAGCAGATTGAATCAGAAAACAGGCTTGCCACACCGGAGGAACAGAAGAATTTGTCGAAGTTTGTCGGTTGGGGCGGACTGTCACAGGCATTTGACGAGGAAAACGCAGGCTGGAGCAAAGAATATGCGGAGCTTAAAAATCTTTTATCTGATGAGGAATACAGTGCTGCAAGGGCAACAGTAAATAACGCCTTTTATACTTCACCGGAGATTGCCATGTGCATAAATTCGGCACTTGTCCAGTTTGGTTTCAGAGGCGGCAATGTATTAGAGCCATCTATGGGTATCGGTAACTTCTTTGGAAGTATGCCGGCACCTATGCAGAGAAGTAAGCTGTATGGGGTGGAGCTTGACAGCATTTCAGGAAGAATTGCAAAGCAGCTTTATCAGAATGCCAATATCAGTATCACAGGATTTGAGAATACCACATATCCGGATAACTTCTTTGATGTGGTTGTCGGAAATGTGCCATTTGGTGATTACAAGGTATTTGATCCAAAGTACAACAAGTATAACTTCCGTATCCACGATTATTTTCTGGCAAAAGCACTTGATCAGGTAAGACCGGGAGGCATGGTTGCGGTGATTACCACAAAGGGAACACTTGATAAGGCAAATCCTACTATACGAAAGTATCTGGCTGAAAGAGCAGAACTTGTGGGAGCAATAAGACTTCCAAATACTGCATTTAAAGACAATGCAGGAACCGAAGTGACAGCAGATATCCTGTTTTTGCAGAAGAGGGAGAGAAAGATTGATATTGAGCCGGACTGGGTACACCTTGGTGTGACTGAGAATGGCATTGCTGTCAACTCTTATTTTGCAGAGCATCCGGAAATGATGCTTGGTTCTATGGAGTATGACACAAGAATTTACGGACAGGACAGCAGATATACAGTCTGTGTGAATGATGACGAGAACTTCAATATGTATGAAGCATTAAACAAAGCTATCGGTAATATCAAAGCACAGATGACAGATTTTGAGAGAGTGGCAGACGAGGCGGAGCAGACGGAGGAAGTTATCCCGGCTGATCCGGATGTGAGAAACTACACTTACACATTTTATGAAGGAAAGCTCTATTACAGGGAAAATTCCGAGATGGTAAGAAAAGAAGTATCACAGACTGCCGAGGAGCGAATCCGAAGTCTTGATGAAATCAGACAGATAACAAGAGAGCTGATTGATATCCAGATGGATGGCTGCAGCGAGGAGGAGCTTTCTGATAAGCAGAGACTTCTTAATGTGAAATACGATGCCTTTATAAAGCAGTATGGAGCCATTACCTCAAAAGCAAACAGAATAGCTTTCAGAGATGACAGCGACTATCCGCTTCTTTGCAGTCTTGAGGAAGTAAACGAAGACGGGGAGGTGAAAAAAGCGGATATGTTTTATAAGCAGACGATTAAGGCAAAAACTGTTATAGACAGAGTTGAGACTGCCGTGGAAGCGTTAAATGTATCCGTCAATGAATTTGGATATGTAAATCTTGCCTATATGCTTTCTATCTATGAGCCGGATATTACAAATGCAAAGGAAGCGCTTGCAGAAAAGTCCGGACAGGCAGCATATGAGATAACGCTAAGTGATGATGCTTTGGCAGAGCTTAGAAGGGCAGTTCTTGTGGAAGAGCTTGATGGACTGATTTTCCTTAATCCTGACCGCTACAACGAGAATAATCCGGACATCGGCTGGGAGACAGCAGACGAGTATCTTTCCGGAAATGTGAGAGACAAGCTTCGTGTGGCAAAAGCTATGGCAGCGGATACAGACAATCCACAGGCAGAAAGATTTGCAGGCAATGTGGCAGCGCTTGAAAAGGTGCAGCCGGAGTGGATTGAAGCCTCGGATATTGATGTAAAGATTGGCACGACATGGATTGAGCCGCTTGATTATGAGCAGTTTATCTATGAGCTTCTCAATACACCAAGAAGAGCAAGGGCAGTCAGAAGCCAGTTTTACAATACAGGCATTCAGGTACACTTAAATAAGATGAGCATGGAATGGTTCATCGAGAATAAGAGCATGGATAAGCATTCAGTGGCAGCTACTAAGACCTATGGTACAAGCCGCATGGATGCTTATTCTATTTTTGAGGATACGCTGAATCTTAAAACTGTAACTGTCAGGGACAGGATTGATGACGGAGATGGCAAATATCATTATGAAGTCAATAAGAATGAGACAATGCTTGCAAGGGAAAAGCAGAACATGATTAAGGAGAAGTTCAAGGAATGGCTGTTTGCAGAGCCGGAGCGAAGACAGAAGTATGTGGAATATTACAACGAGACATTCAATAACATCCGTCTGCGTGAGTATGACGGAAGCCATCTGCAGTTTCCGGGAATGAATCCGGCGATTGAGCTAAAGCCACACCAGAAAAATGCGGTGGCAAGAATCCTTCTCGGAGGAAATACCCTGCTGGCACACTGTGTTGGTGCAGGAAAGTCATTTGAGATGATGGCTGCATGTATGGAGCAGAAGAGACTTGGACTTGCCAATAAGACAATCATGGTTGTTCCAAAGCCACTTATCGGGCAGACTGCATCAGAGTTTTTAAGGCTTTATCCGTCAGCAAATATCCTGGTTGCCACAGAGCGTGATTTTGAAAAAAGCCGCAGAAAGCAGTTCGTATCAAGGATTGCAACAGGTGACTATGACTGTATCATCATGTCGCACTCGCAGTTTGAAAAAATCCCGATCTCAGCAGAGAGAAAGGAAAGAATGCTCAATGAGCAGATTGATGAGATCAGCTATGCGATTGATGAGATGAAGGAGCGTAACGGAGAGAGATGGACTGTAAAACAGATGGAAAGCCAGAAGAAAAAGCTGGAGGAACAGCTGAAATCTCTATCTGATGAGAGCAGGAAGGATGACCTTATAACCTTTGAGGAGCTTGGTGTAGATTCTATCATGGTAGACGAGGCACATAATTTTAAGAACCTTGCAATTTTTTCCAAGATGAATAATGTGTCAGGTATCAGCAGTAGCGGAGCTAAGAAGTCAACGGATATGCAGCTTAAATGCCAGTATCTATCAGAGATAAATGATGGCAGAGGCATTGTATTTGCAACAGGTACACCAATATCCAATACCATGTGTGAGATGTATGTCATGCAGCTTTACTTACAGAAAGCGGCACTTGAAGAGATGGGGATTTATCACTTTGATTCATGGGCAGCAAACTTTGGTGAAGTGACAACAGCACTTGAGCTTACTGTAGAGGGAAGCGGATTCCGTTTTAAGAGCAGATTTAATAAGTTTACGAATCTGCCGGAGCTTATGAATATCTTCCGTGAAGTAGCAGATGTGCAGACAGCAGATATGCTTGACCTTGATGTGCCAGCACTTCGTGGAGGCAAGCCTATTATTGTGGAGTCGGAGCCTGACTGGTATGTAAAACAGGTCATGGAAGACTTTGTTGTGAGGGCAGAGCGTATCAGAGGCGGTGGAGTAGATCCAAGTGAGGATAACTTCTTAAAGATTACCCATGAGGCAAGACTTCTTGGAACAGATGCAAGACTGATTGATAAGGATGCACCAAATAATCCGGATGGAAAGCTCAATAAGGTAGCGGAGAATGTCTGGAAAGAATATGAGAAAGGAAATGCCAACGGTCATATAGGCTGTCAGCTTATTTTTTCAGATATCGGCACACCGGGACCGGATAAGGACTTTACCATCTACGATTATCTGAAGGAAACACTTATCCAGTATGGTATTCCGGCAGATGAGATAGCATTTATCCATGATGCCAAAACGGATGCACAGAGGGATGCACTTTTTAAGGAAATGAGGACAGGTAAAAAGAAAGTTCTTATCGGTTCAACAGATAAGTGTGGAACAGGTGTCAATGTGCAGACACACCTTGTTGCAATGCACCATGTCGATTGTCCGTGGAAGCCTTCTTCCATTGAACAGAGGGAAGGACGAGGCATACGACAAGGCAACGAAAATGAAGAGGTGGCAATCTACAGATATGTCACCAAAGGAACCTTTGATGCATACAACTGGTCACTCGTCGAGAATAAGCAGCGTTTTATCAGTCAGGTTATGACAAGCAAGGCTGTAAGCCGAAGCTGCGAGGATATCGACGAGGCTACACTTTCATATGCAGAGATCAAGGCGGTTGCTACAGGTAATCCTTTGATCAAGGAAAAGATGGAGATTGACAATGATGTCCAGAGATTAAAGCTCTTAAAGGCATCCTATGATAATCAGAGATATGGCTTGCAGGATAACTTTATGATCAAGTACCCGAAGCTCATTAAGACAGCAACCGAAAAGCTTGCCAATGTAAGAGAGGATGTAAAGGCAAGGGATAAAGAGCTGATTGATAATCCGGAATTTGCCATTACCATAGGCAAAGCAACCTATACTGAGCGTGTGGATGGTGGAACGATGATGCTTGAAGCAATCAGCAAATGCAAGACCGGAGAGACAACTGCAATCGGTAAATTCCACGGATTTGAGCTGCTTGTGGAAAAGAACTTCCTTGGCATCAATTATATGGTGCTTCGTGGAAGGACCGAGTACAAGGCAGAGCTTTCCACAAGTCCTGTCGGCAGTATGGTGAAGCTGGAAAACCTGTTCAACGGACTCCATGAGAACATTGATTTCCTGGAAAAGAAGATTGAGCAGTACCAGAATGACCTTGAAGCATCAAAGACTGAGTATGACAAGCCATTTGCGTACAGCAAGGAACTGGAAGAAAAGCTGGCAAGGCAGTGTGAACTGAATGCCCAGCTTGACCTTGAGAACGCAAAGGCTGTGGATGCAGACCTGAGCGGACCGGAGGAAGAAAGAGAAGCTGATGACAGAATGGAATCTGCAGCAATTGTAGCAGAGGATAAAGGTGCTTATCCAGCGGACAGAGAGGGCAGAACACGATAGGAGAGTGAGTAAGATGAGTATAAGAAAAGTGGTCGCAGGACTACTGATTACAGCAGGGATTGCCATTATGGCAGTCCCTTTTTTCTGGCGGGCAACCGGAGAAAAACAGACAGAACAGCTCATAAGTGAATTTGAGCAGACATTGGAGGATGATTACGATGAAGAAACAGATGTGGAGGAAGAGCAAACCTCCATTAGTAAAGAGGATGAAGCCATTCTTAAAGAAGGCGGTGTTATCGGCATCATTGAGATACCGGGCTTAGATATCAGGTATCCGGTAATGGAAGGAACCATAAGTAAAGTACTTAATGCCGGGATTGGTCATATAGAAGAAACAGCAGGAATCGGTGAGAGTGGCAACTGCGTATTGTGCGGTCACAATGGCAGCAGATATGGCACATTTTTTACACCACTAAATCAGATATCCATAGGTGATGAGGTGATGATAACCGACAAAAAGGGGCTGAAGCATATCTATGAGGTAACAGAGACAGAGGTAGTAAATCCGTATGATAACAGCATCAAGACACAGGGTGCAGAAAAAGAATTAACTCTTTTTACCTGTTCCCGGAAAGGAACCATGCGTTTTGTAGTCAGGTGCATTTATAAGGAGGCGGTGATGGATGAATAAGAGATACCGGTTAGGTGAGATAGAAGAGGCAGTATCAGAAATGGAAGAGCTAATCGACATCGAGGATGATATTGCAGAGATTGATGATGACTTTCAGATAGTCGTAAGCGGCTGGTCTGTGTATGTCGAAAGCCTGAATCTGACACTCAGACAGGGAATAGCCTGTGTATGGGATGCGGAGGAAGGATTGTTTATGCCTGATTTTGATGTGACCATCGTGTATGAGGGGAACATTGAAAAAGGCTACTCCAGAAGCGATGCTTCTGTCGTTAATGAGTCAGGTGAAAGTATGCAAGCATCCTTTCCTGCTGACTCATTATACTATGAGCAGGATGGAATGGTTGTTACACTTGGCAACTGGCTTAATGGCAGATTGTCTTGTGAACAGATAGAACAGCTTTGGTGTGAGCTTATCATACCAAAGCAAAACAAAGAACAAAAAGAAAGCGAGGAATAGCATATGAAGTATTCAATTAAGGTAAACGAAGTAAGAGCAAAAGAGGGCAGCAATATCAAAGGATTTGCTACAGTAGTATTTGGTGATTCATTTAAGATTACCAATATTGCAATCCTTGAGAATAAGGACAAGGGAGAGCTTTTCGTATCAATGCCTAGATACCGCTCCAATGAGCGTGATGAAAGCAATGGCGTGATCTATAAGGATGTGTGCAATCCTATCACAGCAGAGTTTCGAGAGGAACTCTATACGAATATCCTTGATGCCTATGCAAGAATCAGGGAACCGGAGAAAGAGGAGACACAGAAGCAGGACAGAACACAGGAAATGCCGGAGTTTTCCGTAACTGTGACACCTTATGAGAGGGAAGGCAGTAACATCAAAGGACTTGCACGTATTTACTTTGAAAACAGTTTCATTGTAAATAACATTAATATCGTGCAGGGCAAAGAGAAAATCTTTGTATCAATGCCTTCTTATAAGACAAAGCAGGTGGATGAGCAGGGCAAGCCAATCTATCAGGATGTCTGCTATCCGGTCACAAAGGATTTCAGGGAAAAACTCTATAATGAGATTATCTCGGAATATGAGAAAGCAAAGGATAAGAGCAACGAAAAGGCGAGGGAGAGTGCCGAGAAACATCATGGCAATCCCGATAAAGAGAAGGACAAAGAGGCAACACCCTTTCGATAATCAGTAATCAGAGTATAGGGGCGGACAAGGCTGCCCCGTTTACGAATGGAGGAAACAGAATGGATATGGAAGCAGGAAAAACACTTACCAATGAGGAGGTCATAAGAGAACTTCTCGAATTATTAAAGAAAAATGCCATGAAAGAGCAGGCAAA
>OIDW01000431.1_pt1 | contig 14006 bp, 16 predicted proteins | sample 1581621 | NCBI WGS metagenome assembly OIDW01 (sample SAMEA3882529, study PRJEB24775) | human gut metagenome | biome: human-associated habitat; feature: intestine environment; material: feces | place: Netherlands | collected 2009/2010 | reverse complement strand
CCCGCCATTCCGGTGGGGGAGTTGCCGCGATGGAGCAAGAGCGTCGAAGTGCAGCGAGGCATCGAGAATCTCCCGTATTATCGGCATCGTGTGGCCGAGCTCCTCGAATCGCTTCCCCTGAGGCGTGATGAGCGCTATGACGTCGCATTGGCGTTGGGTGAGGCATTGGGTAACGCATATGACCATGCGGGCGGTGTTGGCTGCATCCTGACGGTTCAGGCCTATGGCGATCGCGTTGTGGTTGAGGTGCTTGATCGAGGTGCCGGCTATTCTATCGATGAAACGAGCGAACCGGTCGCATCTGAGGAGCGCGGCCGTGGCATCAAGCTTATGCGTATGCTCGTCGATAACGTGGAGGTTGCTCGTCGTACGGACGGCGCCGGCACGCGCGTGCAGATGGTGAAGCTGTTTAGCGGAGCGTTGGAATCGTGTGCCTAGCCAATCGCTTTAGCGCGTTTGGCTACTAAGAACGTGCGGCAGACAAGTTTTTTGAAAAAAGTACTTGCGTCTTTTGGACAACTCGCGTAAATTAATAACCCGCAAGCGGACATGGCTCAGTTGGTAGAGCACAACCTTGCCAAGGTTGGGGTCGCGGGTTCGAGCCCCGTTGTCCGCTCCATTTGGGCGTTTAGCTCAGGGGGAGAGCGCTTCCCTGACACGGAAGAGGTCAGAAGTTCAAATCTTCTAACGCCCACCAAATGTTCGCAGCTCAGAGGCTATGTCCTCTGGGCTGTTTTGTTTTATGTCGCCAAATCCGCCGGCAGTTCCAACCGCCCAACTAGCCAAAAGCCGACCATCTACTTGCCGATCTATCCATCGGCATAACCAATCAGTCCGCACCGCAACTTCTCAGCAAAACGTCGCGATGTCTGCGCCCTGCGGTATCCTTGGGCCACTTGCACCTGCAGCACCAAGGAGCCGCCATGCGCACCGAGCTCGATGTCCCCTTTTCGCACAAAGAAGAAGCCAAGGCGCTGGGCGCCAAATGGGACCGGACCAAGAAGATCTGGTATGTACCCAGCGGCGTCAACCCCGAGCCCTTTGCCGAGTGGCTGCCCGGTGTTGACCGATCCGACCCCTCAGCGCCGTATATATATCTAGTACTGGGCAAGCGCGAGTGCTGGAAGTGTCACAAAGAGACCTCGGTCGCGGCCTTTGGCATTCCCTATCGAGCCGATAACGACGAGAGCATCGCCATCGCGCACGCGCCCAACGAAGCCGGGTACATTGCCATCGACACGGCCAACGCCAACGCACTCGCCATCGTGCCCGCTCTTGGCTGCGTGCCGGGCGAGATCCGCGACTACCTTCATAAGCGCTGCGGCTACAAGCCCGTAGGCGCGCGAGCCTCCAAAGCCCCGTCGCTCGGCAACACGTGCACCAGTTGCGACGCGCTGCAAGGCAGCCGCTATCTGTTCGAGGAGCCCTCGTCCCCGTTTGCCCTCACTGCCATCAACAAGCTGCCGGCACTGGAGTTTATACGCGTCGAAGTTGCCGGCGTCTTTGGCGTCCCGGCCACGCGTACCGACTTTGACCAGGCGCTCTTTACCTGGGCACGCGACCATCACGCCGAGTTCCACAAGCAACTCGGTGAGGGGATTTATTTGTAGAGACGGAGAAGCCTTCACAGCCAGCTCCTCCGCATCACCTATCCCTCGTCGCCGGCGTCGTACACGATATCGAGGCCACAAACGGGGCATTTCTCCGGATACACCGGCATATGAACGCCTGTCTGTTTTCTCACTTCGTCGCTGAACCTGTCGCGCGCATCGATGAACCGAATGTCGAGACACGGTATTTGCGAGCCGCAGCAAGGGCAGGCGACGACAAACGACCCGCAATCAACCTCTACGCTCGGAAACATATTGTTGTCTATAAGGGCACACGGCAGTTTTCCGTACTTCCCCATCGCAATATCGCCTCGCCAGCTCATACACGCTCCCCTCTCGCTATACAAAACAGGAAGAGCATGCCCCGGCGGGCGTGCGCGAGATTGTATCGCCACGCGATCCGATCAAACAACACGATCGTCAAAGAATGCCAAAGCCAAATACGCTAATACGGCAGAAGCCCCGCCTTTTCACGCTTCTTTTCCGAGCGATCGAACTCAATGCGATGGGCCTCAAGAAACACCGTATTGGGTCGCCACTGACGCTCATTCGGCTGCCTTAGCGTCGCACCCGCAAAGGAAGCGTAGTCGGTCTTATCCAGCAGGTACGATCCGCACAGCCGGTATTCGCCGCAAACAGGCTCAAACGAAATCAGGTGAGCATCAAATAGGGAATGAAGATCGCGCCGAAGCAGAATGCCATTGCTGGCAACCTGCGATTTGGGTCCCGAGTAATTCTCGATATGTGCAGCCTCCAGAGCTTCGCTGACGCCGCAGTCCGACACCGCGCAACGGCCGTCATAGGCGGCAACGAGCTGCTTGCGGAACCATTGTTGCCCCAATCGCTCGCGCCTTAACGCATAGCGGACCTTTTCGTCGTCGGTCGCACCCTGTCCGGCAAACTCAATATCGACGGGCATGTGCTTCAGATAACTCATGTCGGGTGCAAAACGAGGGTCCGGCCCGCCTTTATGAACAGGACCGTGCAGAACAAACCATCCGTTTTCGGGCTCGAACCGCTCAACAAACGCAAGGCCGAGCACCTTGTAGCCCACCTCGGTTGCAAATATGACTCCGACCGGAACGCCACATTCCATGCAGTTGAGCATTTTACGGTTATAGTCTTGGTCTCGAGAACCAACGGCGCCTGGCGCTTGAACCGAATACTTAATGACCCACGTGCCATCGTCCAAATAGAGCGGAGGCACATCGGTGTAGAAGCTCTTTTTAGAGTTATGGACCGAAAGCGCAAAGATCTTATTGGGATCTTGCTTCACCCGATCCTGGCCCGGCCAGAAGATCCCTGAATCCCGCGTTACGGGAAAGAAGTCCGAGCCAATTCTCAAACGATACTGATACTGAGGGCTATCTTCCTTGGTGTGGTGCGGAAGGCTGGTCCAAACGCCGCCGCGCTGTTCCTCACCCAGAAACCACTCCCATGCCTCAACGTATTCGGAAGGCACGAGACTGCAGGCGCGGTCATAGCTTGGTCCATCCATCAACGGAACAGCAAGGTCAATGTCGTTCATCGCCAGCACCTACAACCATACGAACGCGAGTCATGCCCCTCAATAATATGGCCGAGAGTCAATTATTACGAGATCTCATTCCGCGATCGGCACATCGTTGATGCTCTCGGTTTGCCGCTGGCGCGCTTGTCCCCCGCTACCCCACTTCCCTGTATACTGATGTAGCACGTGTTTCGTCCGGGCCTGTTGGGCCGGATTGTTCATGGGAGGGTCTTATGGCTGCTTCGAATCCGCCTAAGGGGAGCGTTTCTTCTTCGTCCATCAAGCCGGTTACGCGCAAGGCCGTGCGTTGCCAGCGCGAGGTCGCTTGGCTTGTCACGCAGGCGGCGGGCAGGCTCGTGGCGACCACTCAGGACGTCAACGCGCCTACGCCGAGCTTTGTGCTGGCAGCGGCGCTGGATTTTGTGCGCCAATTGGAGCTTGCCGAACAGGATGCCAACGGCCACCTCGACTACCAGAATGTTATGGCGCCCGACCTGTTGACCTTTTGCCGCATAGCCAAGTTGCCCGCCGCACCCAATGCGCTTTCAGACGCAGGCTACATGTTTACGCTTTCGGGCGCGGGCCTTATCCACGACATCTATGCATACTGCAGCGAGCTCGCCGAGCGCCATGTCTTTGACGCGGCTGAAGTCAAACCGGGATATGTCATCAAACTGGTTCTTAGGCTGTTCTTGATGGACGGGTTCGGGGCCATGCCGGCGTAAGCCGAGTCTTCAGCATCACCGTCGACTGAGCAACAACCGCTTTACCTTAGTGGGCGCCAATTGAGGGTCGATTATTGGGTCGCCTCGTCCACTAACGCATTTATTCCACGCGCTCTGACAGTCGATACTTGCGGTTGCGGCTCTAACCTGGGAAATTGTAAGCCCCGTGCGTTCTGCCAGCTCACGCGTCCCCAGCTCGCCGTAGTGTTTGAGTGCCGTCACAATTAAGCCCCCGCCATGATCGACCGGCTCGATCTTTGAACGGTAAAGTACGACCTTGAACCGATCGAACCCCGGGCAGAACAGGGGCTCGGCCAGACCATGCGCGCGCATGGCATCGATCATCATCGGGATGCCCGAGCCATTGCCCTCAGCCGGCGAACCTGCGCCATCCGGCAGCGGGACAATCGACATGAGCTTCACAAGCGTCGCATTGCGACATCGGGAGTTGCCGTCAAACAGGTTCTCGCGAGTCTTTCCTCCGTATAGGCCGCCGGGGTTCGTCACTTCGATACGGTCATCAAAGACGTCAACAGCGATCGACTGCCCACAGAACCGGTCTCCGTATTCTCGGTGGATTACGGCGTTGGCAATCGCCTCGCGCAGGACCTCCTCGGGAATCTCCAGCGAGTCGACACGCGAGACGCCTTGGACGGTCGAGGTTCGCCGCAAATTCTTGGCGATTGCCGCGACGGCATCCGAGATCATTTCGCCCAACGTCCCCTCGCAGATCGTACGGTCCATGAACCTCAACGACCCCGCAGCGCCCTTCTGCGTTCCGGCATAGACCGCCACATCGATAAAGAGCTTGGGATAGAACTGCTGAGGATAGGCACCCGCAGCCAGGAGTCCGGCCTTAGTGACATTGCCCTGGGAATCAAGGAAATTTAGGCGCTCCAGCTTCGTTTGTTTGTCCGGCGCGCCGCGCATTGCCCGAGGCGTCAACGAGAAAGCCCGATCTATCGTACGGTCGACCAGCGCCTCGTCGAGATCGTCCGCACCCGCGCCCGCCACCGCGTCGCGATCGCTCGGAGTCGCTCGACCGTATGACGCCAATGCGAGCACCTCGGTCGACGAAAGCGGGACATCTTTGTCATCGATGCGTTTGTAGCTGCCACCTTGAGCGCCCCGCTCTATGACATAGCAAGGCTTGCTCGACGGGTCGAGCTCCTCAATTGTGATGACCAGAACCACGGTGCCCTGGAGCTCCACTCGTTCAATGGCGTATTTGGGCGGATTGGCCAGTTTTCCGCGACCGCCGGCATCACCCATGCCCGCTACGAATTGGTTGAGCACCTTCTCGGTCTCAAAGTTCTCAACCGGGACAAAGCCCGCGCGCTCGCTCACGCCGAGCACGATAATTCCGCCAGCGGTATTCGCGAATGCACTAACCGTTTCCCATACGTCGCGGGAAAGCGTCGTGGCGCTCTCCTTGACCTCGACGTTAAGATCGTCCGAGCCCATGCGCCTTAAAGACTCGAGCAGACCGGTCAGCTCGTTTTCGTTCATCTGCACGTCCTTTCGCTCGGCCCGGCGGAGAATGCCGCGAATAGATTTCCTTCGTCTCTCAGTTATCTCTCGTAATTATCTCTTGTCTCTCTGTTATCTCTCGTATTAGAGATGAGTGAAAGATGAGAGATAAGATATCTACCATCTGTTTCATTTAAACATGTTTTTGCTGGTAGAACAATCAGTATTGAGACAATACCGTGATTTCTTGTCTCTTTGCTGCTCAGTTATCTCTCATATTTATCTCTCGTCTTTCTGCTATCTCTCGTATTAGTGACGAATGAGAGATGAGAGATACGTGAGTGATGGACGAGCGTGGATTTTTGGACGGTCGGAAAATCCCTCAAACAAAAAACGGGGCCGGCCTTACGCCGAACCCCGTTTTCAAACGGACAGTTAGTTATCCAACGCGCGAGCATAGCAGTCAACATTACGCCGCTGCGAACACTCCCAAGCCCGTTCCGATGATGCAGATCGCGAAGATGCCAATAATAATCCAAATGGTCTTGACACCCTTTTTATAGAGGGCAACGCAAGCGAACGTTGCCAGCAAGGGCAGCAGACCGGGGAAGATCGAATCGAACAGATCCTGCAGGACAATCTCCGACCCACCCACGTCAAAGGTCAAAGCAGTGGACAGCGAGACCTGTGCCGCAATCATGGCGCCGATAACGGTCATTCCGAGAACGCCGGCAGCATGCGTCATGCGAGACATAAGGTTGTTCTCTTCGGACTGCTGCAGGAACTTGGTTCCCAGGTCATATCCCAGATGAGCGGCGACGATACGCGTTGCAAGGTTAATCACGGAGTAGAGAAGGAAGACGGAGACGGGAAGGGCGAGCGCGACGGCAGTTGCCGTGCCCGTACCCGTAATGACGGCAAACGCGCAGCCAAGCACGCCGGAGGCATAGACCTCGGGAGGAACCGCCGCGCCGACCATGATGGCGCCCATGAACATGGACTCCAAAGCAGCGCCGACGATAACTCCCAGCTGGACATCGCCAAGGATCAAGCCAACGAACAGGCTCGTAAACAGCGGACGACCAAGCATCGTAATGCCAAATGCTTGCTCGTCCATAGACGCTATCATGCGACCAGCGCAACTAGGAGGTACTGGGCAACTATTCTGATTAACCCCAGAAATAAGCCTGCAGGCGAGACGTTCAGAACAGCTCGCCTGCAGGCAACAGCAGCAATTTGAAAGGATTAGTAGTTCATCTGGTGATAGTAGCGACGCGTGGTGAGCGGGTGGTTGCGGACGTGCTCGAGATGGCAGCTCAGGCGCTCGGTGATGGTGTAGGTGACCATCGGGGAGACGATCTTGCGGAACTCGGGGTCGCTGAACGGCAGCTCGACCTCGGCGGTGTCGAACTTGTTCACGCGGACATGGACGCCCTTCTCGTCGGCGAGCATGTGGGTGAAGTTGTCCACGCGGTCCATGAGCTTGCGGGTGTCGTCCTCGCCGTAGAGCATGATGAGGCTCGTGCCCTCCTCGCACAGCTCGATGGTGCCGTGGAAGAACTCGGCGGCGTGGATGGACTTGGTCTTGATCCACTGCATCTCCTCGAGGATGCACATGGCGTAGTCGTAGGCCTCGCCCCAGAGCATGCCGGAGCCGATCACCATGTGGTAGTCGGTGTCCTTGAAGTCCTCGGCCATGGCGGCGCAGCGCTCGTCCTGGGCGTCCTTGGCCTTGATGAGGTACGGGGCGATGTTGCCGAACTCCTCCATGAAGGTGTCGTACTTGGGGAAGGCGCCGGCGTTCTTGAGGAAGCGGGCGACCAGCGTGATCTGGTAGGTGTAGATGGCCTCGCACAGAACGTCGTCCTCGGCGAAGCTGAAGAACTTGTAATCGGCGTACTCGGTGGCCGGGGTGTTGTCGTTGGAGACATACATCAGCGTGCGGGCGCCCTGCTCCTGGCAGAACTTGGCGGCCTCGATGATCTCGGGGGTGGTGCCGGTACGGGTGGAGAAGACGCAGACCGAGTCCTTGTTGAAGGCCTTGGGCGGGCACGCGAGGAACTCGGCGGCGATCTCGCAGTGGACGTCGACGTCGGCCGTGGTGGTCTCGACCCAATACTTCATCGGGAGCGTGTGGGCCCAGGTGCCGCCGCAGCCGATGAAGAAGATGTTGGAATAGCCCTGCTCGCAGACCTTGTCCACGGCGGCCTCAATCTGGGGACGGAGAGCGAGGGCATCGCTCACAACCTTCTCGTAACGAGGCTCATCGAAATTGAACATATCTAATATCCCTTCGTTTAATAGAGTGAAATTCGTTTCAATTGACAACTTGTCATTTCACTACGTATTAATACTTAATGACCTAAAAAAATACCTTTCTAGGAAATGGAAGCTTGGCCGTCTTTCATCTCGGCGAGTTTATGCTCGAATCCAAAGCCGCCGGGTTTAAGGCAATTCTTAGCTGAATAGTCAGCAGCGAATTCCATTGCATCCCGAATGATCTCCGCATCGAGCGGTTGCTTTTTACTCCAGCCATGCGAGAGACAGCTCACAACAAACGCAGTGATATACGAATCTCCCGCGCCCATGGTGTCAAGCGCATCTACGGGTCTTATATTTCCCTGGTACCATCGGGAACCGTCAAAGAACACAGGCCCTGCAGATCCCCGTGTAGCAATCGTGTAGCGACAACCATGCTCTATGGCCCTCTTCAATAGAACTTGAATCTGTTGATCGCTCTCGCCGGAACAGGAAAACAGACCAAGGGTTGTAGCAGGGCAAACAAGATCGAAATATGCGTCGGTTCGATACTTATCTTTAACGGAAAAGTCGTAAACCACCACAGCGGGAAGATCTTGAACCAGGTGCACATCATCCTGCAGCTTTGCATTGACGCTGGTAAAAACCGCATCGAATCCCTGAAGAAACTTGACATCAGAATCGTTGATATGGGTTTTGTGCGCCCAGCAAGCCCCCGTATCGTAACCAACTTCGACACGTTCACCGTTGTAAACATTTACATCGCAAGTCTTGGTTGTTGCTTTTTCAGGCATGCATGATTGCGAAAGGTCAACGTTCAGCGAAGAAAGGGCATCGGTGATTATTCGCCCTCCCAGGTCGTTGCCGATCTCCCCAATATACGCAGCCTGTGCGCCAAGCATGCTTGCATGGGCAGCGACGTTTACGGCATTGCCACCAGGATACATAACGCCTTTGTTGAGATAGCGATCAATAACGTTGTCACCAATTGCTGCGATTTTCACCTCAACGCCTCCCATCACGTACGGTCTTTATTAGTACTCAACCTTGCGGTAATAACGGCGGATGTCGAGCGAATGGTCACGAATTTCCTCGAAATTCTTGCTCACACGCGAGAGAATGGCATTGAGCACCACCGGAGAAAGCATCCAGCGGAATTCATCACTGATACCCGGCAACTCATAATCATGTGTATCGAATACGGTGAAATCATCCGCATATTGCTTACAGAAGCGTGCAACGCGCTCATCAAGAGGCCTAGTCTGCGCCTCCGTCATTGCGAGCGCGACGCAAACGCCCGGCTCAACAAGTTCGATAGTGCCATGGAAGAACTCAGGCGATGTAACGGATTTGGTGCGCAGCCATTGGGACTCCTCGAGCACACACATGGCAAACGAATACGTGGGGCCCCACAGATTGCCAGAACCAATCCAAATCTGATACGGATCGTCCTTGTGCTTCAGAGCATATGCGCGAGCCATCTCGTCAGCGTTCTTGCCGACGGAAACGAGAGCAGCGGGGAGATTCACAAGCTCATCAGCGAAGCGATCGTAGTCATCGAAAAAGCCCCTGTTCTTGAGAATCTTTCCAATCAGAAGGTACAGCACGAGCTCCATAGGACGGCCCTGCTTATAGATCACTCCATAATCGGAAAGTTCACCAAGCGGTGAACCGTCCACGCCAAGCGTAGAGACAATGGTGCAGCCTGCGTCTTTTGCCGCCTTTGCCGCCGCGACCGTCTCTTTGGTGGGACTGGACGGGAATATCGGACATAACAGAAACCATATAGTCAAACGGCTGCATCATCGCAAGCGAGCCACCTGACGAGGTGAAGAAAATCGAATCGAAACCCTTTTCGCAAATTTCGTCAGCAATGCGTTCAATTTCGGCACGTTGATTGTAGATATAAGCACCGTTATCGAGAATTGCCTGTTCATCAAATGAAACCATGAGATATACCTTTCTAATTCAATTGGGCCAGACGGCGAAATCAACCATTTAGATTGCAAACACTCCGAAGAAGGAGCCGACGATACCAACCGCCATGAGAATAACGAGAATCCAAGCAATCTTGACCTTGTGCTGGACGAGTTCGTAAACTCCAAGTGTCACAAGCAGCGGCAGCAGGCTCGGCATGATACCGTCGATGATGCTTTGGATAGTCTGCGCACTGTCGCCGGTACCGAGAGAACCAGCCACGCTGACCGATACAAGGTTGGGCACCATAGCGCCGATAACCATAAGACCGAGAATTGCAGCCCCCATGGTGAGCTTTGGCATAAGGCCAGATTTCTCGATCTTGCTCAAGAAACTGGTTCCGAATCCGTAGCCCCATTTAAGGCAGAACCAACGAATCAGATAATGCGGAACATTGAATACGACGAGGAAGAGAAGCGGGCCGAGAATGTTACCCTGCATAGAAAGCGACACACCCAAACCAGTGGCGATGACACGCAACGTTCCCCAGAACAGAGAGTCACCGATGCCGGCCAGCGGGCTCATAAGAGCGGCCTTTACGCTGTTGATGGAGGATTCGTCAAAATCCTCTTCGTTAGCGTTTGCCTCTTCCATCGCTGCCGAAATGCCCAGAATTAATGTTGAGACATAAGGAGTGGTGTTGAAGAACTCCATGTGACGCTTAGCAGCAGCAATCTGGTCATCCTTATCCTTATACACGCGACGAATGATGGGAAGCATGGAGAAGCAGTATCCCATGTGCTGCTGGCGCTCGTAGTTCCAAGAGTACTCCATCGTAAGCGAACGGAAAAATACCGATTTTAGATCACGCTTTGTAATCTTGTTGGAACTGGTGTCATTAGAAGTCGTCATCGTCGAAGCTCCCTTCCGAACTAAGCTGTGGCGTCTGAGCAATGAAGTTTGGCTGGACCGCCACGAGGATTACTGCGAGGCAAAGCCCAATGATGGCAATACCAAGGATTGGAATGCTCATGTAGGCACAGAGCGCAAACCCGAGCACGAAGAAAATAGCAGTCTGCTTGTTGACTATCATTGAAGCGAGCAGTGCAATGCCGAGCGCAGGGATGAATCCACCCGCAATAACCAGGCCGTTACTTACAAACTCGGGAATTGCGTTAAGCACCGCGTTCATAACCGGCGTTCCGAGATAGAAAGCAAGGGAGCACACGAAAAAGCGAGGAAGCGATTTGACGATGAATCCACCAAGCAGATGCATCCGCTCCATACCTTTGAGGTCGCCCTTTGCCACACAGTCGTCCGCTTTATGGACGAAAAACGGCATCACAATCAGCGTAAGCGCGTTATCAATGATGAGATAAAGCGACGCAATCGGGAAAGCGAGCGTCAGCGCAACTTCAGCGCCTTGACCCGTCGAAATTGCAAAGGCAGTGCCCAAAATACCACCGGTGATAACGTCAGGCGGAACGGCCGCCCCGATGGTAACCGATCCAATGAACACCATTTCAAGCGTGGCGCCGACAATAATGCCCGTCTGCAAATCACCCATCACAAGACCGATGAGGACGCCCGTGACAATCGGGCGAGAAGCAAGGCAAGTGCCAAGTGCCCACTCAAATGTCACGCACATTGCGACGAGGCCGATAAGGATCGCTTGAGTCAACATGAGAGATCCCCTTTCTATTGTATGTGCTTAAATCAAAATCTTCTCGTCTCTAGGTACCTGCCTGATCTCCACCTCGATTCCGGCATCACTGAGCTCATGTAGAAGCTCCACGTCGCGATCGGTAGCGAAAACCGTTGAAGATAGGCGTACATCTGCACCCTCACGCGGCTTCGTTCCTCCAATGTTGATATGCTCGATTTCGCTGTAGCCCTTTGCCAGGCGGTAAGCATCTTCGATGCTTTCAACGACAATGAACAAACGGTACTTATCGGTCACACCGCTCCTAAGAGCCTCGATAGAATCATTGACCGATTTGATAACCAATTTGACGCCTGCCGGACGTGCCAGCTTAAGCGTCGTCTTGCGTACGTCATCTTTCACAACCGCATCGCAGGCAATCAAAATGCAATTGGTGTCAAGCTCTTGCGTCCAAGTCATGGCAACCTGACCATGAAGCAAGCGATGGTCAACTCTCAGCAGCTTAATCATCTTTGTTCCTTTCTCAAAAATCCTCGTCTTCTTCTACCGAATTTGGCAGCGAACATAGGCATGTGCCCTTTTGGCGGACACTTGAAACCAATGCAGCGAGCTCAGCGTCATCAAGTGTGCTCAATTTCGAAAACACTTCGAGCACTAGTGGTAGCGACATGCCGGCAATGAGCCTTAGAGAATCGTCGCCCAACCTTTCCATAAAAGCGTTATTCACTGACCCACCATAGACATCAGTGATGACAATCCACTGGTCTGCTGGGTCGCGAGAACGGTCCCAAAAATCTATCAACTCGTTTACATCCATCGTGTCCTCATCGACATATGCGCATAGCACCTTAACGCGAGGATCTTCACCGCAAAATAGCTGGAGCGTTTCACGCATCGCTCTAGCAAGTGGCCCATGGCTGGCCAAGAGCAACTTCCTCATTTATCTCCCAATCTCAGTAAATCATCTGTTAATAGAACGTTATATTTTGTATTGTTATCTACAGTATCCTCGAAACTTTCGCTTTGTCAAGACAGATCAATCAAGCTTCCTAAGCGGTAATAATTCGCCCGTAAACGGCAAAAAAACGCCCCTTTGTCGGGGCGTTTTCAATCTCTTGTTATTCGGTTAAGAAAGATCCGGGGTTTGGCTTTCGCTAGAGATAAAACTTTAAGCGCTCAGTGCAGTACACCTGCCGCGAAATAAACAATGGCACTCCCTGCGCGCTGCAACGCTTATCTACAAATAATAAAAGGGCAGATCCCGGCTTTACATTCAAATGTTCTGCCTCGTAAGCACTTGCAAAGCACACCTGCAACGTTCGCTCGTTATTGCCAAGTTCGATATGGCGTCTTCCCAGCACCTCAAGTAGAGAACCCGATAAATCTTCATGTTCCAAAAAGGCAAGAGAAGGAGTGTAGCTATTGGTTTCCAACATCGTTGGCACGCCATCGACTAAGCGCAAACGTCTAGTCTGAAGAATATTCTCGTCCTCCTGGACCTGAAGAAAACGCACGTCGCGCAGCGTAGGATAAATCCAAGCTACTTCGAGCACTACGGTAGAAGGCTTTTTATTTTCTTGAATGCAGGAATGGGTGAAGCTTTCCTGGTCATCGGCTGCATAGGCATTGCGCGTCGTGGTAACAAAAGTCCCTTTCCCTCGCGTGCGCTCAACGATATCGGCATCCTCTAGTTCCTTGATTGCCGATCGAACGGTAATACGACTAACGCCATATTCCTCCATAAGCTCCGTCTCAGTAGGAAGCTTATCCCCTTCGCTATATACGCCACTTTCTATTCGACTCACAAGATCGTGAACGATCTGCTTATACAATGGAACAGCGCTCTCCACTTTAACCATTATTCAACCTATTGCTTTCTACACTCAACGGCTTCAAGTCCCTGCCAATTGATGCCGAGTTGATTAGCCTTAATCGAAAAGAAGTATTTGAAATAATCACCCAACATCACCTGCTTAGTAAAGTGCACTGGCTTACCAGTGCTCATATAAACGGTCTCACTCAATATAAACATCGCAGCTTCTCCTGCGATGTTAAGGATGCGCTTCTCCTCATCCGTAGCAAGCCCCGCTTCAAGCACAATAGACGGGAAACAATTATCCTCTAGTCGCAGCCCCGTCTCTCTCTCAATCGTTTCATAAAGTGATGCGTTCTCCATATCGACACCCAGTAAAAACCCGAAGTTCTTTACTGGAAGATAAATATGTTCAATCATTGCATTTATGTGGTTAATTGACCTCACACGTTTGAGGTAAACCGCAGATTCATTCTCTTCCATTCGCAAATGACGACGGACGGCAACGGGCGGCTCGACCTTCTGAAGAGCGAGAACACGAGACGAGGTTTCGATATTATTTTCATGGCAAAAATAAGTGAAACCCTTAAACGTGCTCAAGCTCGAGACGATTTTAGGCTGCCGGATAAATGTGCCTTTGCCATGACGCGTATCAAGCACGTCGTCATCCACAAGAGTTTGAATTGCCTTCCGTATCGTCGCGCGGCTAACCTCGTATTCTTCGCAAAAACCATTTTCGCTAGGCAACACGCCACTTTCGGAAAACTCACCCATCTCAATACGGCGGCGCAAATCATCGGCCACTTGTACATATAGCGGCACAGCACTAGTCGGGTTAATCATAACGTTCTCCGTACAACATTCTATGAAACTTCTATACGTTATAAGATAACCTATTACGTATTATTTTGAAAGAAATAGACGGTTCAATCTTATTTTTGAACCGTCTACAATATCAAACACTTCATATGAAGGTGTCGAATGCCCCACTTGTGGCGTAAACAAGTGGGGCATTTGGCAAAAATGCCCCACTTCTCCT
>OIDW01000414.1_pt1 | contig 14549 bp, 12 predicted proteins | sample 1581621 | NCBI WGS metagenome assembly OIDW01 (sample SAMEA3882529, study PRJEB24775) | human gut metagenome | biome: human-associated habitat; feature: intestine environment; material: feces | place: Netherlands | collected 2009/2010 | reverse complement strand
GCTCGGCCTGTACCTGGCGCAGGTCAAAGGCGCCATGTACAGGGACGAGATCGCCCAAACCCTGGATTCCCTGAAGGACATGCCGCGCAAGATCCAGTGGGTCCTCGACACCCAGACCAAGACCGTGCAGGAGGCCGCCAAGCAGATGGTGGACGCGAAGTCCTTCCTGTTCCTCGGACGTCATGTGGGGTATCCGGTCGCCATGGAAGGCGCGCTGAAGCTCAAGGAGATCGCCTACACCTTCACCGAGGGCTTCGCCGCGGGAGAGCTCAAGCATGGTCCGATCGCGCTGGTCGACGAGGGCGAGCCGGCGGCCGCAACGTGCTGCACTCCAAAGTCATCTCCGGCATCGAAGAGGTCAAGGCCCGTGGCGCGTACATTATCGCCGTGGCCGAAGAGAACGACCCCGATGTTGAACGCTATGCGGACGTGGTGTTCTGGCGTCCCGCCTGCCCGACGCTGATGAGCCCGCTGGTGGACGTGGTGCCGCTGCAGCTGTTCGCCATGGACATGGCCAAGCTTAAGAACTACGACGTGGACAAGCCGCGCAATCTCGCCAAGTCCGTCACCGTTGAGTAACGAACGCAGGCACCGGTACGTGCTCGAGGAACCTCATATTCCCCTCGAATATGAGGTTCTGTACGAGGACGAGAACATCATCGTCATCGACAAGCCGCATTTCCTCGCCACCACGCCACGCGGCATGTGGTATCGCGAAACCGCGCTGGTCCGGTTGTGCGAGCGGTACGACGAGCCGAACATCACGCCGGCGCACCGTTTGGACCGACTGACCGCAGGCGTCGTCGTGTTCGTACGTAATCCGTCTGCGCGAGGCGCGTACCAGATGCTGTTCCAAAATCGCAAAACCGTCAAAACCTACGAATGCCTGGCACCGCTCGCCCCGACGCAGCGGCCGCGATATGGAACGGCGGTGCGCATCGACCGGCACCTGCCGTTTCCGCTGGTACGCAGGTCGCATATCAACAAGGATCGCGGACGATTGCAGGCGTACGAAAGCGCCGACGTGCCCAACGCGGAAACGCTGATCGAACGGGGAAGCGGCATCCGCTTCGTTGCCGGCAGACCGTACGTGAATTACACGCTGCATCCGAAAACCGGCAAGACGCACCAGTTGCGCGTGCATATGAATTCGCTCGGACTGGCGATATTGGGCGACGATTTCTACCCGGACATCGTGCAGCGCGCGTACGACGACTTCTCGCAACCCTTGGAATTGGTGGCGCGCGAACTGCGATTCGATGACCCGCTCAACGGCGAGCCACGTCGATTCGTATCGCATGTGCCGTTGGGCGCGGGCTTATAGAAACCCACGATTTTGGACATTCCCCTATCTCGCCCGACACGCCCGATTATCATGGCGTTCTGTTGACTTGCCGGAGCGTTTCCGGCATCACGAGAGTAAGAGAGAACCATGGGTAAAATCTCGAAAGCCGTCCGCGGCGTCGCCGACATCTACAACGGCGCATCGCTGATCGTCCGTATCATCGTCGGCCTGATCATCGGCACCGTGCTGGCATTGACCATGCCCCACGTGACCTGGATCGGCGAATTCGGCACCCTGTTCGTGGCCGCGTTGAAGGCCGCGGCACCGATTCTGGTGTTCGTACTGGTGGCCAGCGCCCTTGCGCAGGGCACGTCGAAACTCGACCGCCGTTTCGGCACCGTGCTGTTCCTGTACCTGTTCACCACGTTCCTGGCAGCGGTCGTGGCCGTGCTGACCTCCCGTCTATTCCCGCAGACCCTGTCCTTGGGCAAGGCCGCCAAAGCCGACGTGGTGCCGCAAGGCCTTTCCGAAGTCATCCAGACGCTGCTGACCAACATCGTGGCCAATCCGATCCAGGCCATCATCGATGGCAACTACATCTGCATCCTGATGTGGGCCTGCCTGTTCGGACTCGCCATGAAGTCCATCGCCAACGAAAGCTCCAAAGCGTTCATGGCCAACGTGGCCGACGCCGTGTCCCAGGTGATCCGCTGGGTCATCAACCTCGCCCCGTTCGGCATCATGGGCCTCGTGTTCACCAACGTGGCCGACAACGGCCTGTCCGCATTCACCAAGTACGGCAGCCTGCTGCTCCTGCTCGTCGGCACCATGCTGCTCATGGTGCTCGTGTTCGGCCCGCTCGTCATCTTCATCTTCCTGCGCCGCAACCCGTACCCGCTGGTCTACCGCTGCTTCAAGGAATCCGGCCTGACCGCGTTCTTCACCCGCTCCTCCGCTGCGAACATCCCCGTCAACATGCAGCTGTGCGAGAAGCTCGGGCTTGACAAGGACATGTACTCCGTGTCCATTCCGCTGGGCGCCACCATCAACATGAACGGCGCGGCCATCACCATCACCATCATGGCCATGGCTGCCGCCAACACGCTCGGCATCCAGATCTCCCTGCCGGCGGCCATCCTGCTGTCCGTGGTCTCAGCGCTCGGCGCATGCGGCGCGTCCGGCGTGGCAGGCGGCTCGCTGCTGCTCATCCCGATGGCCTGCTCGCTGTTCGGCATCAGCAACGACATCGCCATGCAGGTGGTGGGCGTCGGCTTCATCATCGGCGTCATCCAGGATTCCGTGGAAACCTGCCTGAACTCCGCGTCCGATGTGGAGTTCGCGGCCACCGCCGAATACCATGCCTGGCTCAAGCAGGGCCGTCAGCTGCCGGCCTTCATGTATTCCAAGAAGGAACGCGCCAAGCTCGGCATCGAAGCTTGATTGCGTACCGGCTTAGCCGCCGATGCGATATCGCAGGGAACCGCTTTGGAAGTTCGCTTCCGGAGCGGTTCTTCCGCATTCGGCGTATTTGGGTGGATATGGGGAGCCTTTCCAGGCTTGTGCGTGGCTTCCGCATGACCCGTATAATCTTATGGTGGTAATCGCAGGCGAAATACAAAACGGAGGTCCGTGGGCGTGGTGCTGAAATCGGCGAAACTGGTGAAGCGGCTCATCGCCATCTGCTGCGCGGGCGTCATGGCGGCCAGCGCCGCCGCATGCGGGGCCAATACGGACACACGCACACAGATCACCGTATGGTCGTGGGAGCCGAGCATGAAACAGGTCATCGCCGGCTTCGAAAAAGACAATCCCGACATCCGCGTGGTTTGGAAGAACACCAGCGGTTACGACAAACTCAACAACGCCATCCAAGACGGTTACGGCATTCCCGACGTGGTGCAGCTGGAATATTACGCATTGCGCCAGTACGCGGTCAGCAGCCAGCTCGTGCCCATCACCGGCAGAACCGAAGGCTATGTCGATTTCTACACGCCCGGCACCTGGGCGTCGGTGCAGCTCAACGGACGGGTGTACGGGCTTCCCATGGACTCCGGCCCGATGGCCTTCTTCTATAACAACAGCGTGTTCGAACAGGTTGGCGTGGACGCGTCCAAGATCCGCACATGGGACGACTACTACGAGGCCGCCAAAAAACTCAAGAAAATCGGCGTGTACATCACCGCCGATTCCGGCGACGCCAGCTTCTACGACACGATGATCTGGCTCGCCGGCGGACGCCCGTTCTCCACGTCCAACGATGGCAAGAACGTGACCATCAGACTCACCGAAGATAAAGGCACCCGCGAATTCACCGAATTCTGGCAGAAGATGATCGATGAGGGTTTGGTGGCAACAAACCTCACGTCATGGTCGGATCGATGGAAATCGGCCGTGGGACAAGGCAAAGTCGCCTCGCTGTTCTCCGGCGCATGGCTGCCTTCGCTGCTCATGTCCGACATTCCCGGCGCGGCCGGCCTGTGGCGCGTGGCCCAGATGCCGACGCCCGACGGCAAGGCCACCACATCGGAAAACGGCGGTTCGGCCCTTGCCGTGCTGCAACGTTCCCGCAAACCCGAAGCCTCATACCGTTTCATCGAATACGCCTGCCACAATGCCAAAGGCATCACAACCCGCGTGGATGGCGGCGCGTTCCCAGCCGACAAAAACACCCTATCCGACTCGAAATTCCTCAGCAAGACCACGGTGACCGACGACCGTGGCATCGAAGTGCCCTATTTCGGCGGGCAGGAATACAACCGCGTGCTGTCCCAGGCCGCGGAGAACGTGTCGACCGGATACCAGTATCTGCCGTTCGAAGTGTATGCGCGCAGCGACTTCCGGTCCACGGTGGGCAAGGCCTACAAATGGTCGAGCCTGCTGCGCAAAGAGCAGAACAGGCTCAACATCATCGCCGCAGGCGGTCAGGTCTCCGACACCTCCAACATCGGCGATGCGTTGAAGAACACCGAATCGTCCGACCGCATCAAACTTAAGGGCGGCATAGCCCTATGGCAGAAGGACCTGAAAGAATACGGAGCCAACCAGGGCTTCACCATCCAATAGCGTCTGTGTAATTGGTTTAATCGATTGCGGCCTGCGGATAGCGCATTATCCGCAGGCCGTCGGTTTTCAGATTGCCGGGCTATGATCGCCGGTTCCCGTCGCTGGCTCTTGAATCAGCGGACGTTGCGGTCGTAGATGTGCCGCATGCCCTTGAAAATCAGGTCCGGATCGTAAATGTCGATCATGTTCGTGTCGTCGGCGAACACGCGGCTCAATCCGCCCGTCGCCACCACACGGAAATCCTCGTCGATCTCCTTATGGAACTGCGCGATCGTGCGTTCGATGCCGCCGAGGAAGTTGTAGTACAGGCCCGCCTGCATGGCCGGTTTCGTGGACTTCGCCAGAATCGACTTCGGACGGGTGATCTCCACTTCCGGCAGCTGCGCCGTCCCTTCCCACAATGCGGCCGCGGCGGTGCGGATACCGGTGGTGATCAGTCCGGAAATCACCGACGCGCCCGTGAAATGCCGCAGGATTTCCGCAAGGCTGCCCGCGCCATAGACCTCCAGTCCCGAAATCACCGCCGCGTCCCCGGTGACGTAATTGAACGTGGTGGCCGTGCCGAAATCAGCCACCAGAATCGGCCCGCCATACTCGTAATACGCGCCCGCGCAGTCGGCGATGCAGTCCGCGCCCATGTTCTGCGGATTGTCCATGCGGATGTTGAGTCCCGTTTTGATGCCCGGTCCCACGATCATCGGATCGATGTCGAGGAACTTCACGATGCTCGCACGGAACGAATGCATGACCTTCGGCACCACGGACGAAATGATCACATCATCGACATCCGCCGGCTTGTAGCCGCTCAAAGCCAGGAACTGCGTGATCATCAGCCCGTATTCGTCGGACGTGTGGTTCGCCTTCGTGGTGATGCGGTACGTGCCCGCGATGCGCCCATCGTCGATGAAACCGATCACGACGTTCGTGTTGCCGATATCCACAGCCATCAGAAGCATGTTGCGTTCTCCTTCGCGTTTTGCGGAAGTTCCGTTGAAATATTGCGATTATTGCGATTGATACGGTTATTGCGATTCGAAAATGCTGCGGTTAGCGCCGTTCGCCGTCCGCACGCATGGCTGCGAGCTTGACAAGAATACGTTTCGCAAGTGCGTCCTTGCCCATCTTGCTCCACCGTTCGATGCTTGGCCTGTCTGCGGTTTCGCCCGGCGTCAGCACCGTCACCACGTTCGTGTCCGCTGCGAAACCGGCGCCGGGGGTGCGCAGGTTGTTGGCCACCAGCATGTCGCAATGCTTGGCTGCAAGCTTCTTCGCGGCGTTGGTCTCAAGGTCGCGCGTCTCCATGGCGAATCCGCACAATGTCTGGTCCGGCCGCTTATGCTCGCCGGCCCAAGCCAGAATGTCCGGATTCGACGTGAGCTCGAGCTTGATGCCGCTGCGCCCGTTCTTCTTGATCTTGTCCCGGGCCTGCTCGACCGGGCGGAAATCGCCGACGGCCGCGGCCATGACGGTGATGTCCGTGTCCGAGAAACGGCTCGTCACCGCGTCGAACATATCCCGTGCGGTCGTGACATCGACCACATCCACGCCATACGGGGCGTCCAACGCCACCGGACCGGACACAAGCGTCACCTGCGCGCCCAGATCGCGTGCCTGTTCGGCCAAGGCATACCCCATCTTGCCGGTGGAATGGTTGGTGAGGAACCGCACCGGATCAAGCGGCTCCTGCGTCGGGCCGGCGGTGACGAGCACGGCAAGTCCCTTAAGCGGCAGCTCGCCGTCCGGACGATTCGCAAGCAGCAGCGCTTTCACCGCCGTTTCGATGCGTGCCGGCTCCTCCATACGTCCCTTGCCGGCGTCGCCGCAGGCCAGCATGCCGCTTTCCGGCTCCACAATCGTCCAACCGAGCTCACGGCAGGTATTGAGATTGCGTTGCGTCACGGCGTTTTCATACATATGCGCGTTCATGGCGGGGCACAGGACCTTCGGTCCCTTGTCGTACGCGAGTATGGTGCTGGTCAGCTGGTCATCGGCGATGCCGCAGGCGATTTTCGCGATGATATCGGCGCTCGCCGGAGCGACTGCCAGCAGATCCGCCCACTTCGCGTCGGCCACGTGGCTGATCTGCAGCGGACCATCCGGTCCGGGTGCCACGTCGGCCGTAGCGCCGGGACGATGTCCGGCGGCGAACATGGACGTGCGTGTCGGCGTGTGGGTGAGGGAACTGAACGTCAGGGGAGTGACGAACTCCTGTGCGGCGGCGGTCATCACCACACGCACCTCATGCCCCTGCTTGCTCCAATCGGAGGCGAGATGGCAGGCCTTGAACGCGGCGATGCTGCCGGTGACCCCCAAAAGAATATGCGCCATGGATCAACCGTCCTTCTCGTTGTGACCTGCCGCGACTGCGTCAAGTATATAACCGGGCCGAAGCCTCCGCGCGCTTTGCGGGCGAATCCGAACGGGCCGCGGGTATGGCGGACGGTAGAATCAGGCCGTGGTGATCGACCTCACGCAGGCGGTCAACCGCAATCACAACACATAATCGAAAATACGAAGAGGAGAAATCCCATGTCGTCACCTACCGGTGCGCACGGCGAAGCCGACGCAACCAAACAGGAGAACGAACAGCAGCCGCAGTCCACGGCAAGCACCGATGCCACGCTGAACGCGCGTGCGAAATCGTCGAACGGCGCGAAATCGCAAGGCCCGAAGAAGTGGCTTATCGCGTTGATCGCCGTCATCGCCGCCGTCGCGGTGATCGTCGCCATTGCAGTGACGCGCGGCAAAAACGATGACGCGAACACTTCCGGCGTAACTAAAGCCGACACCATCACCATCGGGCTCAAACTCGCCCCGGTCAGCCTCGACATCCGCCACCAGTCCGGATCGGCCATCGAACAGGTGCTGATCGGCAACGTCTACGAAGCGCTGCTGTCGCGCGACTCCGACAACAAAGTGCAGCCGGGCCTCGCGAAATCCTGGGACATTTCCAAGGACGGCAAGACCTACACCTTCCATCTCAACAACAACATGTGTTTCTCCAATGGCGACAAGCTCGACGCTGACGACGTGGCCTGGTCCATCAACCAGCTCAAGGAGAAGCAGTACTACAACGCCAACCAGGTGGCCAGCCTCGACAAGGCCGAAGCGGTGGACGCCAACACGGTCAAGCTCACCCTTTCCACCCCCGACTCCAACCTGCTGTGGTATCTGACCGGACGTCCGGGCCTCGTGTTCGACAAAAACGCCAAATACAACGCGAAAACCGAAGCGGTCGGCTCCGGCCCGTATACCGTCGAATCCTTCGACCCGGCCAGCAAAATGGTGCTCAAAGCCAATGCGAAATATTGGGGAACCGCGCACAAGCCCGCCACCCAGAACGTGGTGATCCGCTTCCTCACCGACGACAACGCAGCCGTCAACGCGCTGAAAAGCGGTGACGTCGACGTGCTTTCCCCGGTGAACGCCACGCTCGCCAAATCATTGGATGCCAGCACATACACGGTGTCCGCGGCCGACGGCAGCGACAAGTTCGTCCTCGCCTTCAACTGCACGAACGCCAAACTCAAGGACAAGCGCGTCCGCCAGGCCATCCGCTACGCCATCAACCACAAGGAGATCATCGCCTCCCGAGGCAACGTCGACTACGCGCTCGGCGGTCCGATCCCGTCCGTCGACCCCGGTTACGAGGACCTGACCGGCCTGTACCCGTACAACGTGGACAAGGCCAAGGAACTTATGAAGGAAGCCGGTTATACCACCGACAAGCCGTTGCGGCTCACCCTCACCTACGCCAACACGTACGGCACCGAACTGGGCGACCAGCTCAAGAGCCAGCTCGCCAAAATCGGCATCGATTTGAAGATCGACTATGTGGAATTCTCCACATGGCTGCAGAACGTGCACGCCAACGGCGACTACGAGCTGTCATTGGTGGACCACGCCGAAAGCCACGACTTCTACAAGTGGACCACGCCGGACTACTACTACCATTACGACGGCAAGCAGGCGCAGAAACTGTACGCCAAGGCTTTGGAAGCCACCGACGAGGCCGACAGCGCGAAATACCTGAAGCAGGCGGCGAAGGCCGTAAGCGAGGACGCGCCGGCGGACTGGCTGTTCGGCTACCGCGTGACGGTGGCCGTCGACAAGCACGTGCAGGGCTTCCCCAGCAAGCTCAGCCAGACGGTGCTGCCATTGTGGCGGATCTCCAAGAATAAGTAAGGGAACGGTATTTCCATGCGATTCGTGGGAAAGCGGCTGGCGCTGTTCGTAGCGGCTTTGGTGGGCCTGTCCGCGCTGGTGTTCGTGATGCTGCGCGTATTGCCGGGAGACGTCGCCGCGGTCATCGCCGGCACGAACGCCACCCCCGAACGCATTGCGTCGCTGCGCGCCGAATTCGGATTGGACAAGCCGCTCGTCGCACAATATGGCGATTGGATGGCGGGCATGCTGCATGGCGACCTCGGCGTGTCCGCAGTCGGCGGACGGCCGGTCGCGCGGCAGATCGCCATGCGCGCCGCCGTAACGTTCCCTCTGATTGTGCTGAGCCTGCTGATCGCGCTGGCGATCGGCCTGCCGCTTGGCTGCGCGGCCGTCCTGACACGCAATCCGCGGCTGCGCGGCCTGTTCCACGGCATTGCGATCGTGGGCGGCGCGGTGCCCGCATTGTGGGGCGGCCTACTGCTGATCCTGCTGTTCTCCCGTGGCACGGGACTGTTGGGATTGCTGCCCGCGCAAGGCTTCCCCGACACCGGCTGGGCCACGCCGGGAAAGGCCCTGTCCTGTCTGCTGATGCCGGCGCTCACCACCGGCATCACAGCCGGCGCGTCCATCATGCGCTACACGCGTGCCGCAGTGGGGGATATGGCCTCATCGCAGGCGGTGGACATGGCCATGGCCTGCGGCATGACCCGCAAACAGGCGGTATTGCGCGTGGCGTTGCGTCTGGCCACTGCGCAACTGGTGTCGGTGGTCGGCCTGACCTTCGCGCAAATGATCACCGGCGTGATGGTGGTGGAAAACCTGTTCGCCCTGCCGGGTCTTGGCGCCATGCTGGTCACCGACGTCGGCAACCGCGACCTGATCGCAGTGCAAAGCGAACTGTTTCTATTGGCCGCATTCTTCCTGCTGTTGGGACTCGTGGTCGATATGACGCATCGCGCGCTGGATCCACGGCTGAAGGCCTCCGGCGTCGTTTCGGGGAAGGTGAACGCATGAGCAGATCGAATCCTACGCAAACTCCGAACGCTACGGATGGTGAAGAATCAGCGTCCACAACGCCAGCGGAAGCTACTATGAGCACGACGGGTGCGGTCGTCTCGTCCATCTGGGCCAAGGCGAGCGGCAGATACGCGACGATCGTCATCGGACTATGGCTGCTGACCGCTGCGGTGTCCTTGGTCTGGACGCCGTATTCGCTGCTCGACACCGACGGTTTCAACGCGTGGGCCTCGCCATCCGCCGCGCATCCGTTGGGCACCGATGGTACCGGAGCGGATGTGCTGAGCTGGCTGATGGCCGGCTCCCGCACGAATCTCATGATCGCCGTGCTCACCGTCGTCGTCGCGGCCGCGATCGGACTGCTGTTGGTGGCAGCCATGGTATCGCGTTCCGGTGCGCTCGCGTCCACATCGGTGGTGGTGGCCGACGCGCTGATCTCCATTCCGACGGTGCTTATCGCATTGATTCTTTCCGTGCCGTTCGGCGCGTCCGCCGCGGTGGTCATCGCCGCCTGCGGTTGCGCGTACGGGCTGAACCTGGCACGCATCCTACGGCCCTCCGCACTGCTCGCCGCACGTTCGGCATACGTCGAATCGGCATTATGGTCGGGGGCAAGCTCCGTCCGCGTGTTCTTCACGCATATCGTGCCGAACACGCTGCCGGTATTGTGCGTGCAGTTGTCCATGAGCGCCGGCACCTCGCTGCTGGCGGAGGCGGGACTCACGTATCTGGGCGTCGGCGTCGGAGCCGGCGTGCCCAGTTGGGGGCATTCGCTGTCCACGTCCGTGAAATTCATCAGCATCTATCCCATGGCCGTCCTATGGCCCGGCTTGGTCGTCACGATGGTGGTGGTCGCGTTGAACCTGTTCGGCGACGCGTTGCGCGACGCGCTCGATCCGCTAACCAATCCCGCGTTGAGGGAGGCCGCATGAGCGCCGTCATACGTCATCTGAACATCGCCATCAACGGCAAGCCGATCGTCGATGATGTCGATTTGGACATCGCCGACGGCGAACGTGTCGGCTTGGTCGGCTCGTCCGGTTCCGGCAAATCGATGATCGCCCGCGCCATGATGGGCCTGTTGCCGGCTACCGCACAGGTGACGGGCAGCGTCGAATTGGGTGGTACGCAGATTGTCGGCGCGTCGGACGCAGCGGTCGCCGACCTGCGCGGACGGTACGTGGGCATGGTGTTCCAGAATCCGTCCGCCGCGTTGAATCCGGTGATGACCGTGGCGCAGCAGGTCGGTCTTCCGCTGTACCTGCATTACGATCTGTCGCTCGCCGAACGGTCGGAACGCGTCACAGCGGTGCTTGCCAAGGTCGGCCTCGGCGAGGACGTGCTGGTGAAATACCCGCATGAACTGTCGGGCGGCCAACGGCAGCGTGTCGGCATCGCCACGGCGCTTGTCACTTCGCCGCGGCTGATCATCGCCGACGAGCCGACCACCGCGTTGGATTCGATCACGCAACGGCAGATCGTGGACCTGCTCACGTCGCTGGTGGACGAGTCGGGCGCGTCGATGCTGTTCATCACGCACGATTTCGCGGTGCTGAACAGGGCCACCACACGCTGTTATGTGCTTGAATGCGGGCGGATCGCGGAATCCGGCGATACGGACGCGCTTCTGGACCAACCGCGCACCGACGCGGGACACAGGCTGGTCCGGTCGGCCCGCGCGTTGTCGTTGCACGCAGGGCAGGATGCCGGGCGGGAATCCGTGCGGAATCCCGCGCAAAAGGAGGTGGACCATGACTGACGTGAACGAAGGAATGGTGCTGCGCGGCCGCGGCCTCGACAAATGGTATGGCGCGAAACATGACCGCCGTCAGGTGCTGTTCGGTGTGGATGCGGATGTACGGGCGGGGGAGTGCCTCGCCGTGATCGGCGGCTCCGGGTCGGGCAAGACCACGCTGACCCGCGTGCTGCTGGGGCTCGAATCCGCGGACGGCGGCAGCGTCGAATACTGCGGCGAGCCGGTCCGTGGCGACGTGGCGCACAGTCTGCGCCTGCAGTCCGGATTGGTGTTCCAAAGCCCGTTCGATTCGTTGGATCCGCGATGGCGCATCGGCCGATCCATAGGCGAGCCATTGCGAATGCATCATCCGGATTGGCCACGGGAACGCGTCGCGGAACGTGTGACCGAAGTGCTGGAAATGGTGAGCCTCGATCCGGGAACGTTCGTCAACCGTTTCCCTGTCGACCTGTCCGGAGGGCAGGCGCAGCGCGCCGCGATCGCCCGCGCCATCGTCAACGATCCGGCCATTGTCATCGCCGACGAGCCGACGGGCAATCTCGACCCGGAGACGAGCTGGGACATCATGGACATCTTCAACCGCATCAATCTCGCCGGGACGACCATCGTGATGGCCACGCACGACAAGACCATCGTCGACACGATGCAGCGCCGCGTCATCGCCATCGAGGACGGCCACATCGTGCGCGATGAGGCGAAAGGAGGCTACGGCTATGAGGCTTAAGACGGGAGAGTACTTCATCCAGGAGGTATTCCACTCGCTGCGGCGCAACAACTGGATGACGTTTGCCTCCATCGGCACGGTCGCCGTCTCGCTCTTCGTCCTCGGTGTCTTCCTGATCCTCGTGCTCAACATGAATCGCCTGGCCGGCATGCTCGAGTCGCAGGTGCAGATCAGCGTCTACCTCGAGGACCATCTGACGGACCGCGAGAAGCGCCAAATCGGCTACGACATCGAGTCGCTGCAGGGCATCGACACAGTGACTTATGTCGACCGCGAAGAGGCCAAGGCGCGCCTGGCGGAGCGTCTCGGCGACCAGAAGTACCTGCTCGACGCGCTTTCAGAGGACAACCCGCTGCCCGACGCCTTTGAGGTGACGGTCACGACGCCATCTGTCATCGAGTCGGCGGCGGAGGCCATCGACTCGCTGCAGGGCGTGGAGGAAGCGAAGTATGGCCAGGATGTCGTCGAGCACCTCTTCGACATCACGCGGCTCATGCGTATCTTCGGCTTCGTCCTCATGGGACTCCTGGGCGGCGCGACGCTCTTCATCATCTCGAATACGATTCGCCTGACCGTCTTTGCACGGCGCAGGGAGATCGCCATCATGAAGTACGTCGGCGCGACGGACTGGTTCATCCGCTGGCCGTTCCTCTTGGAGGGCGTCGTTCTCGGCTGCATCGGCGGCTGTATCGCGGCCGTCGCCCTGCGCAGCTTCTACGCGGCGATGGCGGCCAAGATTTACAGCACACTGGCCTTCTTCCCGCTGATGCCGCAGTACCCGTTCATGAACTATGTGACGCTGGCCATTCTCTTGGCGGGCATCGTCATCGGCGCGGTCATCTCGCTCAAACGCTTCCTGCGGGTATGAGGAAGGAGTGTATGGCATGAAGGAACGATACAGCAGAGTCGCATCCCTGATGCTCGCATTCTCTCTGCTGCTCGAGCCGGTCAGCCTGGCGGCGGCCCTTTCCGATGACAAGGGCGGCTATGAGAGCCAGGCGGCGGCCAAGCTGAAGCAGAGCAACGAGCTGCAGAGCAAGATCGACAGCATCTCGGACGAGAAGCGCGTGCTCGACGAGGCAGCCGATGCCGCCATCAAGGAGCACGAGGCGCGCAAAGCGGAGCTCGACGAGATGGACGCGCGCCTCAAGCAGAATGAGGCGGAGCTCGCCTCACTGCAGCAGGACTACGAGGCGAAGCAGGCGCAGCTAGGCCGGCGCGTGCGCGACATCTACATCAACGGGCAGGTCTCGTATCTCGACGTGCTGTTCGGCGCGCATGACTTCCAGGACTTCCTCACGCGCATGGACCTCCTGAAGCGCATCATCCGCCAGGACTACGCACTCGTGCACGGCGTGCAGGAGGTGAAAGACAGCATCGAGCTCCGGCAGGCCGAGCTCTCAAAGGAGCGGATGACGCAGGCCGAGCAGGAGGAGCGGGCGCATCGCGCGCGCGCCGACATGGAGGAGAAAGTCAAGCGGCGCGAGGCGCTCATCGAGCGGCTGCGCACCGATAAGGATCTCATCGACCAGCAGTATGAGGAGCTCATGCGCGCCTCGCGGCAGGTCGGCGAGATGATACGGGAACGCGGCATGGGCAGTGCGGCACCCTCGGGCAGCGGCGCGATGATCTGGCCGGTATCCGGCAGCGTGACGAGTGAATTCGGCTGGCGTGTCCATCCGATCACGGGCACGCAGAAGTTCCACAGCGGCGTCGACATCGGGGCCGATTACGGCGTGCCCATTCATGCGGCGCAGAGCGGCACGGTTGAGTACGCGGGCTGGGTTTCCGGCTATGGCAACACTGTCATCATCAATCACGGCGGCGGCATCACGACGCTCTACGGGCACAACCAGTCCTTAGCGGTCAGTGCTGGGCAGAGCGTGAGCCAGGGCCAGGTCATTTCCTACTGCGGTTCGACGGGCAACTCCACGGGGCCGCACTGCCATTTCGAAGTGCGGCAGAACGGTGAGCCCGTCAGCCCGTATTCCTATCTCTAAGAGGATGTAAATATGAGCAAGAAAAAAATCATCATCGGCGTCATCGTGACGGCCGTCCTCTCGTCCTTTCTGACGATTGCCGGCCTCTGCTTCGCCTTCGGCATCCACAGCAGTGAGGTCGCGGACATCGTCCGCTTCCTCGGCGTCAAACGCTTCATCGAGACGCGCTACGTGTCGGATGTCGACGAGACGAAGCTCATGGACGGCGCCATCTCCGGCATGGTGCAGTCCCTTGGAGACCCGCACTCGATCTACATGAATGCCGACAAGTTTGAGCAGCTCAAGGAGCACACGGAGGGCGAGTTCGGCGGCATCGGCGTGACGATGGGCTTCAAGGACAGCAAGGTCACGATCATCTCCGTCCTCGACGATACGCCGGGGCAGAACGCCGGCCTCGAGGCCGGCGACGAGATCACGGTCGACGTCTACGCCACCGACGCCGAGAACGTCAACGCGCTCGGTGCGCTCGTCAACTTCAACAGCGACCAGTTCGAGTATGTCTCCGAGAGCATCGCGCAGGATGCGTCGACGGCGGGC
>OIDW01000410.1_pt1 | contig 14603 bp, 10 predicted proteins | sample 1581621 | NCBI WGS metagenome assembly OIDW01 (sample SAMEA3882529, study PRJEB24775) | human gut metagenome | biome: human-associated habitat; feature: intestine environment; material: feces | place: Netherlands | collected 2009/2010 | reverse complement strand
CGGGCGGGCAGGCCGTGACCGACGTCACACCAAACTGCGCGGTAACCAACAAACAATAACCGAAGACAGCTGAGGCCTGATTCCGTATTCCAAGGGGATCGGGCCTCAGCCTTACCTGAACAAATTCAATCCAATCAAGGAAGATGATGAAACAATCAGCAACGCTTGCTCGTCTGAGCAAGAAGACCGTGGCGTTCCTTGCCGCGGCCACCACGCTGCTCGCGGGTCTTTCACTCGCTACGGCCGCACCGCAGCAGGCCAACGCCGCCACCCGTGACAGTTACGCCGACACCATCGGCAATCCGACGTTCGAAGCAGCCCGTCAGAAGTACGGCCTGCCGAAGGATATGAAGGACGGCGCGACCCTGCACGCCTTCGAATGGTCCTTCAAAACCATCATGGAGAACATTCCGGATATCGCCAAGGCCGGTTATACCTCCATCCAAACCGAACCAATCGTCAAAATCAAGGACAACCGCAAGCTCGGCACCGGCAACTGGTATCTCAACTGGTACTACGTCTACCAGCCAACCGACATGTCCATCGGCAACTATGTGGTCGGTTCGGAAGACGAGTTCAAAGAAATGTGCAAGCTAGCGCACCAGTACGGCCTGCGCATCATCGTCGATTCCGTGTCCAACCACTTCACTTCCGATTTTGATGTGATCGAAGGCAAGTGGAAGAACAAAGCCTATTACCATGAAGACAAGCAGATCTCCGATTACAACAATCGAGAGGACTGCACCCAGCACAAGCTTTCTGGCCTGTGGGATCTGAACACTCAGGATGATACCGTCACCAAAGGCATGCATGATCTGCTCGTGCAGACCGTGGCCGACGGCGCTGATGGCTTCCGGTATGACGCTGCCAAGCATATCGAGCTTTCTGATGAGGTATTCGGCGGCAAGCAGTCCCACTATTGGGACACCATCCTGCAGAACGGCGCACAGTACCAGTACGGCGAAGTGCTTGAAGATGCCAACGTTCGCGAAGCCGACTACGCCAACCTGTTCAACAGCAGCTCTCCGCGTGGCGGTGGCATCACCGACTCCAGCTACGGCCATGAGGTCCGCAACGCCGTGCAGTTCAAGAATCTGGGCGCAAGCCACTTCACCTCGCACAGCAAGGTGACCGAAGACAAGTCCGTGAACTGGGTGGAGTCGCATGATAACTTCGCCAACGGCGAGGCCAATATTCCGCAGGAGCTTTCCGACGAATGGATAAAGTACGGCTGGGCCGGCGTGACCGCGCAGAAGAACGGCATGAGCCTGTTCTTCGACCGCCCGTACAAGGACGGCGGCACCTATGGCACCGGCGGCAAGGGCACGTATGGCAATGGCAGCGGCCCGTTCACCGAGAACTCCAAGCTTGGCGACGCCGGTTCCGACCTGTGGAAGGATCCGGAAGTCGTGGCGGTGAATCATTTCCGTAACGCCATGGTTGGTGAGGATTCCAATATCTCCAACTGCGGCGACGACAACTGCCTGATGGTGGAACGTTACGCCGGCTCCGCCTCCCAGGACGGCATGGTAGTGGCCAATGCGAACGGTTCCGACAAGAATCTTGCAGGCCAGTCCACCAAGCTGGCCAACGGTACCTACACCGATGAAGTAACCGGTTCCACCCTTACTGTTTCCGGCGGCAAGGTCACTTCCGGCACAGTGAAGAGCAAGTCCATCGCGGCATTCTCCAACAAGACCCGTTCCGGCAAGGTTTCCACCGCCGAAGCTTACCCGAATAAGGGCACCATTCCTGGTACATCCAAGACGATCACCTTGCGCTCCTATCAATCCACCAACACAACCTATTCCACTTCCGATGGACAGTCCGGCTCTTACAAGGACGGCGACACCATTGAAATCGGCAGTAAGGCCAAGTCGGATGAAGTGGTAACGGTCACGGTGAAAGGCACCGGTGCAGACGGCGAAGCCATCAAGCACACGTACTCCTACACCAAGTACGGCGATCCTACCTACGATCCGAGCGACGGCACTTCCAGCCCGTGCGACAAATATTGCATGGAGTACATGGAGAAGAACGGTCTGGATCCGGATTGCTACATTGACGCCAAAGAGCCTTGCCATTCGAGGAATGTGACCGTTACTGCCATCAAGGTTTCCGGCGACACTTCCATGGATCTCGCTTCCACGCAGAGCGTGCAGCTCAAGGCGGATGTGACAACCGATCCGGCGGGTAAGCGTCCTTCCGTGACTTGGACTTCTTCCGACACTTCTGTTGCCACCGTCGATTCCAAGGGCAAGGTTTCCGGTCTTAAGGCGGGAACGGTGAAGATCACCGCCACTGCCGGTACGAACAAGAAATCCGACTCCATCACCATCACGATCACCGGTGTGAAGCCGGAAGTCTCCAACGTGATCTACGCCACCAAGCCTTCCGACTGGAGCAAGATCTACGCTTACGTGTACAACGACACCACGTCCAAGAACAATGGCAACTGGCCGGGCGTTGAAATGACCCAGCTGACCGCGGACGATTCCTGCGCGAAGGCCGGCACCTACAAGTACGAGGTACCGGATCTGGGCGAAGGCAAGTACCGTGTAATCTTCACCAACGGTTCCGGAGCGCAGACCCCTGGCGCCAGCCAGCCCGGCATCGAATTCTCCGGCAAGGTCAGCTGGGATGGCTCTTCCGCCGCGGTGAGTGCGGTGAACTGCAACACCCCGCAGCCGGTTCCGGTCTCTTCGGTCTCGATTTCGGGTTCCGGTGTGAGCGACGGCAAGCTGAGCCTGAAGTTGGGAGCGAGCGTGCAATTGACGGCCACCGTGACCCCGTCGAACGCGACGGACAAGACGGTCTCTTGGACCAGCTCGAATAGTTCTGTGGCTAAGGTGTCCGACGGCAAGATCACCGCTGTGAAGGCTGGCACTGCAACGATTACAGCGACTGCTGGCGGTAAGACGGCTTCGGTCGTTGTTGCTGTGGCTGATAATCCGGTCCCGGTCGAGTCGGTGTCGGTCTCTGGTGATGGCGTTTCGGACGGCAAGCTCTCGCTGAAGTCCGGGGCGAGCGTGCAGCTGACCGCGACGGTCAAGCCCGACAACGCGACGGACCGCAAGGTCACGTGGACGAGCTCGGACTCGAGCGTCGCGAACGTGATGGGCACCGGCGTGGTCACCGCCGGGTCGAAGGCCGGCAAGGCCACGGTCACCGCGACCGCCGGCGGCAAGAGCGCGTCCGTCGAGGTCACGGTCGAGGCGCAGGATCCGTACGCCGAGCTGGACGCGTTGGCGAAGGCCCACGCGTCGGATCTGGAGGACGGCACGTACGCGGTGTCGACCGCGCTGAAGGACGGCATGGTCCTGGACGTGGCGGACGGCTCCGCGAAGGACGGCGCGAACGCGCGGCTGTGGTCGTCGAACGGGACGAAGGCGCAGCGGTGGACGGTTTCGCACGACTCGAAGGGCTACGTGACGCTGAGGAACGTGAATTCCGGCAAGGCGCTGGATGTGAAGGACGGCAAGGCCGCGAACGGTTCGAACGTGCAGCAGTACGCGCCGAACTCCTACCGTTCGCAGAAGTGGGTGGCGGTCAGGAGCGGATCGGTGTACAAACTGGTGTCCGCGCTTTCCCCGTCCATGGCGCTGGACGTGAAGGACGGCAAGGCCGCGAACGGTTCGAACGTGCAGATCTACACCGCCAACGGGTACCGTTCCCAGCAGTGGACGTTCAAAACGGTCGCCCAGCCGTTGAAGTCGGCGACGGTCTGGTACCGTCCCTCGTCCGCGCAGTCGCGCGTGCGCGTGCAGTGGCGCGTGTACGGCAGTCCGGACACGACCGGCGGCATGGAGATGACGCAGGCGTGCGGAGGCTGGTGGAAGGCCACGGTGCCTTCCGCGGGCTCCACGAGGGTCGGTCTGTCGTTCTCGTATGGTTCCACGACGGATGACAACGGCGGGAAGCTGTACGACGTGAAGGGCGAGTCCGCGGCCGTCTCGGGCGGGCAGGCCGTGACCGACGTCACACCAAACTGCGCGGTAACCAACAAATGATGTGACTCTCAACGCTCCGTAAAACACCATCAGAGGGGTGGCCTCAATGAAAACCATTGGAGCCACCCCTCTGATGGTTAAAGTGGAAGGTAGAATGCAGACTTGCCCATAATGGTCTGGCGATGGATGGGGGTAATATTCCAGAATGCACGGTTACTCCTTGAAAGAGGGGGGGGCGGTATGTTCTCCCTCTTATGGCTGGAATCCTGTTCTTTTGATTTAACTTGAGATAAAGGGTTGGTATGAAGATGGATATTACAGAAAAGACGCTTGGAATAGTCATTCTGAACTATTTAAATTACAAAGATACTCTCGAGTGCGTGAAATCTTTACTGGGACAATCATATAAAGCGTTTTATATTGTCATAGTGGACAATCATTCAGCCAATGAGTCATATCAGGTACTTCGGAATAAATTTTCTGGTGTTGAAAATATCTCCGTTGTTCAGACTTCTGCGAATCTAGGATTTGCAAAAGGGAATAATCAAGGAATTAAGATTCTGAAGGAGATGGGAATTCGAAAAGTACTAGTATCAAACAATGACGTTATTTTCTTTGACAAGTATTATCTTGAGCATCTGGTTGATTTAAAGTATAAGTCTTGCGTCGGTATGATCGGCACTGCCATTATTAATGCTGATGGCGGAAACCACAATCCTGTTCCCGTAAGTAACCTCACATACGGACGATTTAGAATGTATGAGATAGCTGCAAGCTTTAAATGTTGGTCCACTAGGTATGTGCCCGGCATTAAGAAGTTGTACGACTTCAAACACTCTCTCGTCAAAAAGGGAACAAGTCAACATATTGATGGATCACATACGCACATTTTGAATCCAGAATTTGAGATGCTGCATGGATCCGTGTTGTATTTCACTGAGAATTTTCTTAATGAATATGATGGCTTCTATCCTGGGACGTTTCTTTACGTTGAAGAAGACATACTGAACTTGCTTTGCAAGCGTACTGGGATGAGGCAGATGTATGTTTCGTCGATTGTTGTGAAGCATAAAGAAGACGGAAGTAGTGACATGGCGTGGGAAAATCGCGATAAGAGAAAGATGAAGAGTCATTATCAGCGGCAGAGTCTACGATGCTTAGACTCCTTGCGGAGGAAACCTGTTGATCAATTAAAGATTGCATTTCTTCAATGTTAGTTTTATGAAAAGTAGGATTAGTTGGAGTAATACTTGTTAAATGCTTAGTTGAATTTATATAATTATTTTACAATGAGTGTTGTAGCTTTCATGCTCTTTTTCCAAAGAATTGAATTGAAGACAGACTGTGTCTTCTTGTCAATGGAGTATTTAGATAGTTTATTAGAAAGCATCTAATATTGAAGAAGCGATCATTAAAGAAAAATGCATTGTTAAATGCAATACGGCAAATAACGTCGGCTTTATTTCCTCTGATAACGGTTCCGTATGCCACAAGAGTCCTAGGTGCGGAGCATTATGGTCTTGTCAATTTTTCGGCATCGATTATTAATTATTTTGTACTGATTGCAGGATTAGGTATCTCTTCGTATGCTGTTCGTGAGGGGGCAAGAGTCAGAAATGACCAAACAAAAATTAATCAATTTGCTTCTCAGATGTTTACGATCAATGTTATCTCGACGATATGCTCATATGCGTGTTTGATTTTCTTTCTTGTTATATGGCCTCAAAACCATAATCTCGTTTTATTGTTGCTTGTTCAAAGTTCTCAGATAATTGCCACAACTTTGGGAATGGACTGGGTCAACAATGTTTATGAAGATTTCTTTTATATCACAATAAGATACATTATTTTTCAATGTCTCGCGTTAGTGGGCATGTTCATTTTTGTACATGGGCCTAATGATTATCTTGCATATGCGTTTTGTATGATTTTATCGGTGGTTGGCGGCAATCTATGCAATATTGCCTACATCCGGAAATATGTTCACGTTTCCCTAACTAAGAAAATAGATATGGGTAGACACCTCAAACCGATTCTTGTCCTTTTTAGTAATAGTGTGGCAACTATCCTTTATATTACAGCGGGCACAACAATACTTGGTATTTTAATGTCGAATACCGAAGTTGGCATATATAGCGTTCCGGTCAAAATTTACACTATTATTAAAAATATCATTAACGCCGTTATTATGGTCACTGTCCCTAGGGTGTCATTTTATATTGGGCAGCAGCATATTAAAGAGTCGAAGCTGCTTTTGGATAAAACACTAAACATTATTGTTGTTCTCGTTTTTCCCGCGATGATTGGTCTGGCGTTCTTGGCGGAACCAATTATTACCATTATATCTGGTGCTGAGTTTTCTTCAGGCGCAGTCTCTCTAAGGTTGCTCTGCGTTGCATTGCTTTTTGGCAATCTTGCGTGTTTTTTCGCTAATGCTGTTCTACTTCCTTTTAAGAGAGAAAAATTCTTTTTACAGGCAACTTGTATTGCTGCAATTTGTAATGTCGCACTTAATTTTATGCTGATTCCTTTATGCGGAATTAAGGGACCGGCAATAGCTACGATTGTCTCTGAGTTTATTGTGATGGTTTACAGTGCATTTAAAGCTAGAGAGGTATATATACCTAGTACTTTTTTAAAAAATCTGGGGCAGACCTCTATTGGATGTGTCACTATTTGTTTGATTTGCTATGTGACTCGTATGCTTATTACAAAGCCTTTTTTTGATATTCTCATAAGTGTGACGTTATCTTTAATTGCTTATGGATTAACGATGATTCTCATGAGAAATGAAATCATTCGGTCTCTTGTTCGCATGATTATTAGTGTTGTAAGAGATAAGTAAAATTCCTTATGTCATCTCTTCATAACATAGACGGTGTGAATTACGGAAGATTGATTAAACAATGTTAATAATTTCCAATCTTTAGCATCTTGGTTTCGTTATTGCCTTTAGCGCTTTTTTAAAATTATGCTTCTCTTTAACGGAGACAAGCTTTCTTCTTGTATTTGTGCCATCTACATTATAAGAAGGTTCGTCCATATGAGGGGGGATAATTAGACACAAGTGTATTGAGTAGAATGGAGAAGTTTTGCATAGGTTCGATTCTCTTAAAATTGCTGTTGCCGGAACGGGCTACGTGGGCTTGTCGCTTGCGACGCTGCTGTCGCAGCATCACCAGGTCACCGCGGTGGACATCATTCCGGAGAAGGTCGAGAAGATCAACAAGCGTATTAGTCCGATTCAGGACGAGTACATCGAGAAATACTTCGCGGAGAAGGAACTGGACCTGACCGCCACGCTGGACGGGGAGAAGGCATACGCGGACGCGGACTTCGTGATCATCGCGGCGCCCACGAACTACGACAGCAGGAAGAACTTCTTCGACACCTCCGCGGTGGAGGCCGTGATCGATCTGGTCATGAAGGTCAACCCGGACGCGATCATGGTGATCAAGTCCACAATCCCGGTCGGCTACACCAAGTCGATCCGCGAGAAGACCGGTTCCAGGAACATCATCTTCAGTCCGGAGTTCCTGCGTGAGAGCAAGGCCCTGTACGATAACCTGTACCCAAGCCGCATCATCGTCGGAACCGACCTGGACGACGGGCGTCTTGCGGATGCCGCGCACACGTTCGCGGCCCTGTTGCAGGAGGGTGCCATCGAGAAGGACATCAGGACCCTGTTCATGGGGTTCACCGAGGCGGAGGCCGTCAAACTGTTCGCGAACACGTATCTCGCGCTGCGCGTGAGCTATTTCAACGAGCTGGACACGTACGCGGAGTCGAAGGGGTTGGACACCCGGCAGATCATCGACGGCGTGTGTCTGGACCCGCGCATCGGCACGCACTACAACAACCCGAGCTTCGGGTACGGCGGCTATTGCCTGCCGAAGGACACGAAGCAGCTGCTCGCGAACTATCAGGATGTGCCGGAGAACCTGATCGAGGCGATCGTGGAGTCGAACCGCACTCGTAAGGAGTTCATCGCTGATCGTGTGTTGGCCAAAGCCGGCAGCTATGGATATGACGAGAACAATGAATACGATAAGGGCGCCGAGAAGCCTGTGACGGTTGGCGTGTATCGCCTCACGATGAAGTCGAATTCGGATAATTTCCGCCAGTCGTCGATCCAGGGCGTGATGAAGCGCGTGAAGGCGAAGGGCGCGACGGTGATCGTGTACGAGCCGACTTTGGAGAATGGTGCTACGTTCTTCGGTTCTGAAGTGGTGAATGATCTTGACGAGTTCAAGAATCGTTCGAATGTCATCGTGGCGAATCGATATAATTCCTGCCTGGATGATGTGCAGGATAAGGTCTACACCCGCGATCTGTTCAAACGCGACTGAAACGAATCAAGGATTCCGTAAATGTTAAACGACTCATTTGTGCAGCATATTTTTATCGTAGGATCAAAGGGCATCCCCGGTAACTACGGTGGCTATGAAACGTTCGTGGATAGGCTCACTGAGTACCACCAGAACAATCCGAATTTGAAATACCATGTGGCGTGCAAAGCTAAAGATACCAAGACTTTTGAATATCATAATGCCGATTGCTTCGATGTGAAGGTGCCCAGCATTGGACCTGCTCAGGCGATTTATTATGATGTTGCTGCACTGAATCAGTGCGTGAGGTACATCAAGAGGCATAATATTCAACATCCGATTGTGTATATTCTTGCTTGCCGCATTGGACCGTTTGCCGCTCATTTTCAGAGGGTAATTCATAAGCTGGGTGGAAAGCTGTATATCAATCCGGATGGACACGAGTGGATGCGTGCCAAGTGGAGCGCGCCAGTACGCAAGTACTGGAAAATCTCCGAGCAATTGATGACCAAGCATTGTGACTTGCTTATCTGTGACAGCAAAAACATCGAGAAGTATATTCATGATGAGTACGGCAAATATAATCCGAAGACTACGTTTATCGCATACGGTGCTGAGACGCGTAAGAGCAAACTAGCTGATGATGATCCGAAACTGATTGCTTGGTATAAGGAGAAGGGTCTTTCACCAAAGTCATATTATTTGGTTGTTGGACGTTTCGTACCGGAAAACAATTATGAAACCATGATTCGCGAATTCATGAAGAGTCATTCTAAACGCGACTTTGCGCTTATTACCAATGTGAGTGACAAGTTCCTGGAAGAGTTGAAGGAAAAGACTCACTTCGATCAGGATCCTCGCATCAAATTCGTGGGAACTGTATATGACAAAGAACTGCTCATGAAGATTCGTGAGAACGCGTATGGGTATTTCCACGGTCATGAGGTTGGAGGAACCAATCCGAGTCTGTTGGAGGCTCTTGGATCTACCGATTTGAATCTGCTGCTGGATGTTGGGTTCAATCGTGAGGTTGCTGAGAATTCTGCTTTGTACTGGACCAAGCAATCGGGTAATTTGGCTTCGCTTATTGATTGGGCTGATGGAATGAATGCTGATGAGATTTCCGAATTAGGGAAGAAAGCATCTCTACGTATTGTTGAAGCATATTCTTGGCAGCATATAGCTGATGAATATGAGAGTCGTTTTTCTTTGATGTCAGAATGAAACTATGCGTAATGATAGTGGAAGCTATGGCGTGCTGCTTTATTCTGAGAACCTATAAAGAAGTGAGACGGATGTTTAATGGAAAAATTGGTTAGTATAATTATTCCAGCTTATAACACTGAGAAGTACATTGGAAACTGTATTGAATCCGTTATAAAGCAGACGTATCATAATCTTGAGGTGATTATAGTCAATGATGGTTCAGAAGATAATACTTTAGAAATAATCACTAAAGCTAGACTTCGGGATAATCGCATTGTTGTTATTAATCAAGAAAATAACGGTCCATCAGCTGCAAGAAATGCAGGATTGAAAATTTGCCGTGGGGATTATGTATTTTTCTTGGACTCTGATGATTGGTTGATTCCAAACTGTATAGAAAAACTGATAAGCATTGAAAAAAAGAAGAAAGTAGATATTATTTTTTTTGATTATTATAAGAATTTTGCAGGGAAAGATATTGAACATTTTACCTATAAAAAAGATTTCTATTATAGAGTAAGCAAAAATTCTGCGCTTTGGGATATGCGTACCATAACACCGTGGGGAAAGCTATATTCACGAAAATGCATTGAAGGCATTTATTTTGATGAACAGATGAAAACAGCAGAAGATGTTGATTTTAATTTTAGAGTGTATAAACAAGTTAAGTCAGCATTTTATGTCCATGAATGCCTTTTGCACTACAGGATTTTGGAACAATCAGCGATCCATGGATATGACTCCAATGTAGAGAGTAAATTTGCTTATCCAATAAAGAAAATTTACTCTTATATGAAAACAGATAGTTTGGAAAGCTTGAGTGCTTATTATTCTTTTGCTGCAATTGCGTATATTGTTATTTGTCAAAATGGCGTAGTCCGAAATAATGATATTTCGTATACTGAAAAGTTAAAGCAAATTCGTTCCATTTCTACGGAAGAATGGGTTATCGATTTGTTTCACAATATAAAGAAAATCAATATTCCATTTTCTAGGAAATTAATTATTTTCTCTTCTAAGATAGGCCTCTACTCAATGATGGTTATTGCAGCTACTATTAGAAAGAAACTAAAAAAATGAACAGTACACCTAAACGGATTCTCCATATTACGGAGATGTTGTCAGCTGCTGGAATTGAATCATTCATAATGAATGTCTATCGAAATATAGATAGAAGTAAAATTCAATTTGATTTTTTAGTCTTACGTGATCAAAAAGAATTTTACGATGATGAAATAGCTTCTTTAGGCGGAAAGAAGTACTGTATTCATTCTGATATTGAGAATACACTACTAAGAGTGCTTGAGGAGTCTCATCAGATTAAAGTTTTTTTGAAGAAGCATCATTACGATATTGTACATGTACATTATACAACGCCGCTTAGAGCTTTCTATCTAAAAGCGGCCAAAGAGGCTGGTGTCCCAGTCCGCATATATCATTCCCATAGTGCCGCAGTGAGTGGAAAATCTAAATTAAAACTAGCGATTTACAAGTACTGCCAAACTCTCATTGATAAATACGCTACAGACTGTTTCGCTTGTTCAGAAGCGGCGGCAGAATGGGTTTTTTCAAAAAAAATACTTAATGAAAATAGAGTTCAAATAGTTCATAATGGTATTGATATTAATCGATTTTTATTTAATAACTCAATTCGTGAAAAAATTAGAACACAATTGAGTTTGGGCAATAGTTTTACAATCATCAATACGGGAAGATTCACCGAACAAAAGAATCAGAGTTTTATATTAGATATTGTTGATGTCTTAAAAAAAGATAGGCATGATGTAAAACTGCTGTTACTCGGTGATGGCCCTTTGAAAGGTTTGTATAAATCAAAAGTAAGGCAGCTTGGGTTAAGTGACATTGTTCTGTTTTTAGGTGTAAAGCCAAATGTACAAGATTATTTGTCCGCTGCTGATTGCTATTTGATGCCTTCTCTCTATGAAGGATTACCGGTTGCTGGAATAGAAGCTGAATGTTCAGGTTTACCATGCTTCTTTTCGGACGACATTACAGAGGAAGTGAGACTGAGCGATCAGGCACATTTTCTTCCGCTAAGTCTTGGGGAAAAAGGTTGGGCAAGCGAGGTTATGAAATATGATTTTGGAGAATCTAGGTTGAAGATGGCTGATTCTGTTAAGAATGCTGGATATGACATCCAAGATGTAGCAAAAAGTATGGGGGCTTTCTATTTGTTGAAAGCGCAAGGAAGATAATCAAATTAAAGGAGACGCTGAATCTTAGGGGGATATATCGCCATTCTGCAAAATTTAGCAAAGATCGGAATTGTCTGGATTATCGGAGATGATGCCTATTCCAAACATAAACAGTTTTAGACAAACTGGTAATGATGATCGGCTTTTTAAGCATGGAATATACTTGAGGAAGAAAGACGATGACCATTTGAGGGTATGTATCGCCTAACGTTAGAGCCGTACTCACTAAACGATTGTTATTGGATAACTTAGCTTAAATGTTTTCGATGGAGATATAATGATATCTGTTATAATTCCTGTCTACAATGCAGAAAAATACATTATTGCCTGTTTAAACTCTATAAAGATGCAGAATGTTGATCTGGAAGTCATTTGTGTAGATGATGGTTCTACTGATAATTCAGGAAAAGTAATAAAAGAATACTGTACTTCGAACCATTTCGTGAAATATCTGTATCAGCAGAACGCTGGGGCTCCCGCAGCAAGAAATAATGGATTGGAACATGCCGCAGGGGAGTATGTAATTTTCTTTGATGCAGATGACCTGCTATTTCCTAATGCTCTAAAAAACATGCTTCATAGTATGACTATTAATTCTGCTGATGTTGTAATGGGAAATTACGATGAGATTGATGAACAGGGGCATTTCTTAAGGAAAATGAATCAGCGTGATTGTGTTGTTGGTTTAGATAAGAATTGGCAATTCGTTCTTTGTGCACCTCTCCCAGGAAACAAGCTGTTTAAAAAAACATTTCTTAACTCTCATGGGATAAAATTTGAACCGTTAAAAATCGGTCAAGATTTAAATTTGTATTTGAAAATACTGGCTATTGCAAAAATAGTTCTACTAGATCAAGAAGTTATGGGATATAGAATTGTTCAGGGAAGTATTAGTAGACAATATTCTTTAAAAATTCTTGATATTTGCAATTCAATAGATAATGTCAAAGAGTATTATGCAACATTAGGTAAAACTAATGACTATAAAAAATATATTTCTATCGCAGAATTAATTGCTTATCGTTCTCAGTTGGCTAAAATTCGTTTCTTCACGAGTGAAGATCAAAAGAATAAGATAATTGAAGTTTTGGGAAGAAGAATCAGGAAGAGTTATCTTCCAAGCAAAGTTCTTTTAAAAACTTATCTTAAAGAAAGGATTAAATGCAGTATTATCTTATGTATGACTTTTTTTAATTTGTATTAAAATCGTTACTATTCAGTAGACACTTCGGCTATTCGTGAATATATCTATAAACATTATGTCAGCCAAGGCGGTATCTGTTCCAGTTATAAGTTTTTTGATGTTGCTTTCATAATAATTCTTAGTACTTTAAGCTTAATCTAGTATACTCATTTTATATTAAGGTATGTTAAATGTTTTTTTTGTCAACGAGCGATAGACGAAAATTATTTATGCAACTTCCACTCTCATATTTCTTTGCTGAAGTATATCTAATAACTATTATCATTTTGAATGCTTTAGTAGAAAGAAAATCTTCAAGTAGTGCCCTACTTTTTATTCTGCTTGTCGGAGTTATGGCAGCTCTTTCAATTACTGCCGAAAAGAAGCTTCTTATTGCCTCATTGACTTTTATTTCTTTAATGCAAGTTTTTTACAGTCTGTTGAATTATTCGTCAACGCGTATCTTTTTATTTTTATTACTTGCGACCGTTTTTTTTTATATTATTAAAGCGTTTAGATTTAAATATGGCGATTCCTTACTTAAAAATATTTTATATGTCGGTGTGCTTCATGTTATTTTATGTTTTTTTGAAACTTTTACACACTACAATCCTTTTATCTCGCTTCTTGGGATAGAAGCTTTTAACGGCGACTCAACTTCTAGTTATCGAGCAACTGGAATTACCGCACATCCTATTACTGGATCGGTGTTTTCGATATCTATTGCAATTATTGCTTTAGGGTTTTATAATCAATCTAGGAATAAGCGTTATCTCCTACTGTCTACGCTATCTCTTGTGACTACTGTACTTATGCAGACAAGATCTGTGTATGTTGTTATGATGTGTACGCTTCTTATACTTTTAGCAATTAAGAAACATAAGAAGGTATCTGAAATTCGCATTAGGATTTTTCCTGTACTATTGTTTATATTTTTAGCTGTTATATTTTTTTCGATTTCTGTGTCTCCTAATTCGTATTTGTACTCCATGACTTTTGGTCGTTTTTCAACTCTTTTGGATTCTGGCTCTTTTTTGCAAAGATCTGGGTCAATTTCTTTTTTACTTCAATACCTATCTAAAAAAATGACATTAGCGACCTTTTTGGGGAATGGATTTGGTTCGCTTGCACATTATCTCAATGTGAATAATATTTATTTTGTTTCGAAAGATTTTTTTACAGTTGATAATCAATATGTAACAGCTTTTTTTGAAATTGGTATTTTGGGCTACATGCTCTTTTTGATTCTTCTTTCCTTAATATTGATACCTGGATTTAAGACGATGCATATGAGTGATATCTCTATTGTAAGAATGATTGGAACTCCACAAGCTATGTGCATTGCATTACTCTTCTCGGTTTTTTTCTTTGAATGTTATGATAAGCCTGTTGTCTTATGTATGCTGATGCTTGCTTTGGCTTTTTGTAGCTCTTTCAGGGAAAAATATGATATGCGTTGATAATGCCCAAAATCCTGCATACTTTCGGATTTTGCCCTTGATATAGGAAGACGTGGTCTGCGCCTTGTGTGCTTTTTCATTCAACAAAGCAAAGCGCGATTGGAAACCAAGAGGCAAAATCATGCTTGGGCATTATACAGATTGACTGGCACATATTTGAAACTTGGTTGACCAGCTCTTTACCAAGAAGATTACCGAGTTATTATGAATATTTGCTCGTTTCAAGGCCACTGTTATTGCCGAAGAAGGCCGATCGCGCT
>OIDW01000376.1_pt1 | contig 15943 bp, 10 predicted proteins | sample 1581621 | NCBI WGS metagenome assembly OIDW01 (sample SAMEA3882529, study PRJEB24775) | human gut metagenome | biome: human-associated habitat; feature: intestine environment; material: feces | place: Netherlands | collected 2009/2010 | reverse complement strand
TAAATTTCTTTTTTGTACTGATGTTTGTCAATACCCATACAATACCCATTCATTCCAAGCTTGCTGATCAGATAACCCGTTCTTTTAAAGTATTTTTGCTGTGTGCATACAATAAATCTCTTATTTGGAAATGCTTCTTTGCAACGATAGATCGTTGAATAGGTATCAAGTCCTCCATCATCGATCAAAATATCTTCTTCGGCTACATTACGATTTGTCAAAAATATTTTTCCTGTCTTATTTTCTCTTGCTGCACCGGATAAGATAATCTTCTGTACTTTCTTTTCCTGATATAATCTTAATGCACCATTTAAGCGGTCTTCTAGTGCATACGATGGTTTCCCACTTTTGTATACAAGACACCCTGGCACAATCACATAGTCCACTTCTTTGATCTTCTCTGTATGATCTACAGAATATGTCTGGCGTTTTGCCGTCTTTAATTGTACATTGCAATATATCGTAAATAGTAAACCTACGATTCCAAGTGATACTCCCATCACAATCATTGCTTTCATTATTTTTCCTACCATATCCTCACCCTTTTGTTTTTTTAATCTTATATGGTTTTTATTTAATTTTCTTCTTGTTTACGGTTATTGTCCCACGCAAGATAAGCATTCATAAATCCATCCAGATCCCCATCTAATACTGCACTCGGATTTCCACTTTCAAAATTTGTTCTGTGGTCTTTTACCATGGTGTATGGCTGCAGTACATAAGATCTGATCTGGTTGCCCCATCCGTTATCTCCAACATCTCCACGGATGTCTGATAGTTTCTCCAAATGCTGCTGCTGTTTTAACAGATATAACTTTGTCTTTAACATCTTCATCGCCTGATCTTTGTTCTTGTGCTGTGAACGCTCATTCTGGCACTGTACAACGATTCCTGTTGGTAAATGAGTAATACGGATTGCTGAATCTGTCTTATTGATATGCTGTCCACCAGCTCCACTCGCACGATATGTGTCGATTCGGATATCTTCATCTGCAATCTCAACTTCGATATCATCTTTAATATCTGGCATGACATCACAGGATGCAAATGATGTTTGTCGCTTTCCTGCTGCGTTGAATGGCGAAATTCGGACAAGACGGTGAACACCTTTCTCGGATTTCAGATAACCGTAGGCGTTCTCTCCGTTCACCTGGAAGGTTACGGATTTCACACCGGCCTCATCACCGTCAAGGTAATCCAGGACCTCCAGCGCAAAGCCTTTCTTCTCCGCCCATCTGCTGTACATACGATAAAGCATTCCGCACCAGTCGCAGGCCTCTGTTCCGCCGGCTCCTGCGTTCAGCTTGATGATGGCGTTCTCTCCGTCGTACTCTCCGGAAAGGAGTGTCTTCACACGGATGCTGTCAAAGCTTGCCTGGAACTCGTCCAGCATTTCCTGGATCTCAGGGACGATCTCAGGATCATTCTCCTCATATCCCATCTCGATCATGGTTTCCATATCTTCCATCTGCGTTTCCAGATTATGGTATGTCTCAATATCGTCCTTGAGACTCTTTAACTGTTTCATCTTCATCTGGGATGCTTCCGCATTATCCCAGAAATCAGGCGCTTCCATCTCGCGCTCTAATTCTTCGACCTTCTGCTCTTTGTTAGCGAGGTCAAAGTGAATCCCTCACTTCCACTAATGGCTCTGTGTATGTTGCAAGAATACTCTTGAACTGATCTAACTCAACCACAGCTTCACCTTCTTTCTATATATTGATACAGGATTTCCTGTCTGTCTTATACAATACCATATGGGCATGGAAATTACAACGAAAACGTGGTCAGGGCGTAAATATCCCCTCTCCTGTGCTTCAGAAGCGGCAGCTGCTCCCGGACTTTTTTTACCTCGTCCAGATCCAGTTCCACAACCTTCACAGCCGGCTTCTCTTCCATCTCCATGAGGACTTTTCCCCAGGGGTCTGCGGCAATGGAGTGGCCCCAGGAATGATACCCGGCGTTCAGGTCTCTGGCGGGGGCAGCTCCGATGGTGTATACCTGGTTATCCACGGCTCTCTGGCGGAACATCAGCTCCCAGTGAAGGGGCCCTGTTGTCATGTTAAAAGCAGCCGGCGCGATGATCACCTGGGCACCTTCGTCCACCATCAGCCTGGCAAGCTCCGGAAAACGGAAGTCGTAGCAGATGCAAAGGCCCATTTTACCAAATTCTGTATCAAAAACCGTCACCTGGTCTCCCGGTGTCAGGGTATCGGATTCTTTAAAATACTGACCGCCTTTTACATCAATGTCAAAAAGATGCATCTTCCGGTGCTTACCGATCTGATGACCATTTCTGTCAAAGACATAGGAAGTGTTATAAATATTGCCGGCTTCATCTCTCTCCGGCATACTTCCTGCTACGAGATAAATTCCGTATTCCGCTGCCAGCCTGGAGCATTTTTCCCAGGTATCTCCGCCCTCAATTTCGGCATATTCCGGAAAGTATTTATTTTCGTAGGGGCAGCAGAACATTTCGGGCAGGACTGCCAGATCGATCCCCTGAAGCTCCGGGCTGGCAAGAAGTTCTGCTGCCTGGGTGATATTGCGAAATTTATCAGTATATACATGTGTCTGAAGAATTGCAGTTTTTATAATTGCCATATTATCATGTCCCTTCTCTTACAGCGAAAATTAAGTATCTGCTCTATTGACGCAGGATGACTTTCTCATATGCAGGGCGGGAGAATGAAGCGTAGCGGTGGCTACGGCGATTGACGACAACGCAGCATATGAAAAATCAGACAAGTCAATATGGCGGTTACTTAATATTCGCTGTACTAGTCATTTATCATCTGATCGAAAGGAATATTTTATACATGAACACCACAAATAATCGCAACGATTTCTATAAAGAACAATTAGGCAAGACTTTAAATGGCAATGAAAAGATCGAAACTGCCATTGCAGCACTCCAAAAAGAAGCAACCGAAGAAATGCTTGCTCATACTCTCACCGTGATCCGTCACAGAATGCAGGAGCAGGCACAGCTGATCATTGCTGTAGAACCTCCAAAAGGTGATGGAAAAATTTCTCTTCATGCGATCAAAACCAACGACGGAAAGCAATGGTGGGCTGCATTTACCAGCTTTGACGAAGAGTTAAAAGGCAGTGATAAGATCATGTCCACATTTACAGCAGATATTGATAAGATTTTTGCTTCTGCATTGCAAGAGCCGTCTGTTGAGGGAGTAATTCTCAATCCATGGAACCGCACACTGATGCTGAACAAAACCCTTATCAACATCATCCTCGGCAATCCTGTATAGCATCAGCTCTGTCGGATAACAAGTCCAATGTTTCACGTGAAACACTTGTATTTTACTGAAGGATAAAAGCATCCGTTTCGCTACTTGCTCATAACCAAATAACTACTTCGCATTTTATCAGAAGGAGCTTTTCCTTCTCCTGATACAAGTAAGTCCCCTGCTTTAATGAAGAGCAATAAGCAGGGGACTTACTTGATTCGGTTCCAAATCTGATTTCTATGTATCATGAAGCATATTGGCGATGCTACTGTTCTCTGATAATATTCCGTAAGTTTTTTTATAAACGAAGGTCGCAGAAAGCCCGAGACCATACCGCACCAATTTATGCGATCAACATAAATTCTTTGCATTGCGAAGCGCTTTACTGAAAGCAGAACGAACAGCAACTTAGCGATCATCGTCAAGAACAGAATGGACAGTAGCGTCAGCATACAATAACAAGGTTAGGGTTCCCACAAAAGCATTGTAAATTTTTCGTTCCTGTCGTATAATAAAGCAAAGAAATATTCAGAAAAAATCAGATCAGATACCTGAATTACGTTACATCTGTCCTGATTATTTTTACGAATTCCAGGAGGCTTTTTAATGAAGAAAAATGGACACAGACTACTTACTCTTGCAGCTTTAGTCGGAACTGCCGCAGGTGTTATTCATATTGCTAACCGTTTCATAGATGCCACATCTCAGCTTAAAGATATGCTGGAACAGCCACACAGCAAAACCTATGACTGGCGTTTTGGAAAGATTTTTTATACAAAACAGGGACATGGCACCCCTATTCTTCTTATTCATGATATCATGCCAGGTGCTTCCGGTTATGAATGGAATGCCATAGAGAAGCAGCTCGCAACCGAACATACAGTTTACACCATTGATCTTCTTGGATGTGGACGTTCCGAAAAACCGGATATTACTTATACCAATTTTGTATTTGCTCAGTTACTCTGTGATTTTGCCAAGAATGTGATTCGTGAGGAAACCGATGTTATTGCCAGTGGTTTCTCAGGTTCTTTTGCGATCATGGCTTACCGTAACAATTCCGACCATTTCCGCAAGATCATGCTGGTCAATCCACCAAGCTTCAGTTCCCTGAAGCAGGCACCTTGTAAAGACAACAAGCTCTTTAAGTATTTTATCGAGCTTCCGATTTTCGGAACTCTGATCTATCATATGGTAACTTCCCGCGAATCCATCAGCAGTCTGTTTATGGAAAAGCTGTTCTACAATCCCTTCCATGTAACAGATACACTGGTAGACACCTATTATGAATCCGCTCACAAGGGTGGTTCCAACGCCAAATATCTGTATTCCAGCTACATTGGCAAATACCTGAATATCAGCATTAATAATGCCGTAGAATCTTCCGATGCATGCATCTATATTATTTCCGGAGAAAAAGAAGCTTCCGCTTCTCTTATCGCAGAGGAATACCAGAAGCTGAATTCTTCCATTGAAACCGCTGTGATCCCGGAAACCAGACATCTTCCTCATCTGGAAGATCCGGAACATTTCCTGGAACAGGTAGCTATTTTCCTGTAAAAACAACTTATGATCCGGCACCAAAAACAAAATTTATCTATAGTAATTTTGGAAATCAACGTATCAAAAGAACATTGTTCATGTTCGGAGCCGTTGAGCTTCATACAGTAATTTGTGGAAATGCTATAAACCAACAAAAAGCCAATAAAAAAAGAGTACTGTTTCACGTGAAACATGAGTTTTCCCTCAAACAAACGTGAAACAATACTCTTTATTTTTTACCAGACTCACAGCATGCATCCGGACATTTCTCTTATCTAAGTGCCTGCTCCAGATACATGTGTGTTGTATTATCGATCAGCTTATGTGTCAGCTCTGCCATATGCTGTGTACTCTCCTGATTCTCAGAAGACAGCCATGTCTTGATCATTCCCACGCATCCATTCAGACAAAACGCATACGCATACTCAATATCACGGTTGTCTTTCGGCAGACGAATTGACAAGCGATGCAGCACTGTATCTGCGATCAGTTTTTCTATACGATTCACAAAAGCCATATCTCCATTCTTTCCAAGAAGTGCGATACAAATATCCTTATTATGATCCAGGATCGTAAATATCTGCTCAATAAAAGGATACGAGCTCTCCTTATTATTAAGAGGATCCAGCGGATAGTCTGCCACCAGATGCGTGATTTCCTCCATCAATTCAGCCTCTATGGATTCCAGCATCTGATAGATATCTGTATAGTGAAGATAAAATGTGGAGCGGTTGATATCAACTTCTTCCACCAGTTCCTTTACCGTAATTTCCTTAATGCTCTTCTTCTGCATAAGACGGGCAAGCCCCGCTCGCAACTGTGCCTTGGTCTTACGTACTCTTCTGTCAACTTTTTCCGCCATCTTAATTCCCCCTGCAATTCAAAAAAGCAAGCACGTTTCCTCCGCCTCAATCACCTGTTACTTACGATACTCTGCAACTGTCATACAAAATGCATAATGCATCCTTCAAACGAATAAAAGCATTCGCTTTCTCTACGCCGATCTGCATGATACCAGATATCTGCTGTTGTTAAGAATTGACAAGATCAAAATTGTTAACGACGCCGACCTACACGATACCAGATATCTGCTGCATATTTGTGTTGAAACATAGGAATCCTGTCTGCATTTAATATTACCAACTGCACATAAATTCAAAGTAAATAACGTACTTTTTGTCTATTATGCAGTTTTTTATTTGTAATAGACACTTCCATTATTTCTGTCTATTAATATACATTCAGTAAAGATTTAATGGTTGTATCTGTGGTATGTGTTTAGTATAATACATCACGTAAAGAAAATCAACACTTTGTTTGATAATGGAATATAAAGCTATTAATAGATTTTAATATGATTAATAGATCTTGTCGCCATTACTGGAATAAAGTTTGATTAATCAACTATGTTTGATAATACAATTTAATAAGAAAGGGATAGGTAATATGATCAAAAACGAATGGAAAAGCTTACTTCGTAACAAGCTCATGCTTATCGTCGTAATCGCCATTATCGTAATCCCGATCATCTATGCAGGTCTGTTTCTGAAATCCATGTGGGATCCTTACGGAAACGTAGACAGCCTGCCAGTGGCCGTGGTAAACGAAGACAAACCTGTCGAGTATAATGGCAAGACCTTGAGCATAGGTAAGGACATGACGGATGAGCTGAAAGACAACGACTCAATGGCATTTAACATTGTAGACAGCAAGACAGCAGAGGACGGTCTGGCCAATGGAACCTATTACATGGTTATCAAAATCCCGGAAAATTTCTCCGCAAACGCAGCCACTGTAATGGACAACGATCCAAAGCAAATGGAGCTATCCTATGAGACAAACCCTGGAACCAACTATATCGCCTCCAAGCTCAGTGAAACAGCAATGCTGAAGCTTCGTGATAACATTGCTTCCAAGGTTACGGAAACCTATACAGAAACCGTTTTTGATTCTATCTCAGAAGCAGGTGACGGAATGCAGGAAGCTGCAGACGGATCCGGAAAGATCGAAGACGGACTGAATACAGCAGCTGATGGTAACAAAACAATTACCAAAAACCTTAAGAAGCTTTCCACCAGTACTCTTACTTTCGTAAGCGGTGCTGACAGTCTCACCGAAGGTCTTAAGACCTACACCGATGGTGTTGCAAAGGTTAACGATGGTGCAAAGAGCCTGGACGATGGTGCAGATCAGCTGAACAGCGGCGTTGCAACCCTCACAGAAAAGGTTCCTGAGCTGACAACCGGCGTGGATACTCTGGATAAAGGTGTTCAGCAGTACACCGCTGGTGTGGATGAACTTAATAAAAATTCTGATACACTGAAATCCGGCGCAAGCAGCTTGGAATCCGGTGCAAATGCATTAAGTGCAGGTATTGATACTCTTTCCGACGGAGCAACACAGTATGTAGCTGGTGCTGACACTCTTGCAGATGGAACTACCACCTATGTGGCTGGTGCTGGCAAACTCGCAGCCGGTGCCAAAGAGCTTGCAAAACTTGAAGACGGACTCACAACAGTTTCCAATGGTATCTCTCAGCTGAATACCGGTGTTACCAAAGGAACCGATGACTCACAGTCACTGATATCCGGAACACAGCAGCTGGAAAACGGACTGAAATCCCTGAACGATAAGGTTTCTGCTCTGAAAGAGGGAACAACACAGGAATCCATCAACAAGCTTGCAGCCGGCCTTACGTCCGCAAAGAATGGTATGGACACAGCCGCAACTGGTATGAACAGTGCTGCAGCTGGTATGAACAATGCCGCAGACGGAATCAACAACGCAGCCGGATATATCACTCAGGCCGCAGGCATCACAAGTCAGACCAGCAGCAGTATCACAGACAGTCTGATCCCTGCTCTCCAGAATGCAGGCACACAGTTCTCACAGGTAGGTGATCAGGTCAGCAGCATCCTTACAGGATACGGACAGCAGACAACGGAAGCACTTACTGATGCAAATACCAAGATCGGTACTGCCGGACAGACAATGACCGATTTAGCAGCACAGCTTCAGGCGATTCAAGCAACCGCTTCTGAGGACGGAACCATTTCCGCAGCAGCTCTGAATGATGTGATCAACACTTTAAACAGCGTAGCCGGTGGAATGACTGGCGTGGACGGTTCTTACATGAGCAGCTATTCTGATCAGGTTTCACAGCTTGCAGCTGGTGTATCCGGTCAGCTCTCTTCTACTCAGGAAAACCTGAATACTGTTGCTTCCAAGCTTAACGAAGCAGCTTCCGGACTGACTCAGATCTCCGGAGGACTGACTCAGGGTGCCGGCACACTTTCTGAGGGTGCAACAACCATGACAAATGGTGCAAACCAGATGAGTGCAGGTGCAACAACCATGAGCGCAGGTGCAGAGCAGTTATCTGCAGCTACAAGTCAGCTTCCTACAGATCTGATCGCTCAGCTTTCTGCAGGTGTTACCCAGCTGTATCAGGGTGCACAGGCTGTAAACACAGGAACCAAGAACGTTTCCGCAGGACTTCAGTCTCTGGAAGACGGCACAGTCGAAGCCTTCCCGGCTGCAGCAGCAGGAATCAAAGCTCTGAACGATGGATTTGACCAACTGACATCTTATGATAAGCAGCTCAACGATGGTGCAAAGAATCTGAAAACAGCCGGCAAACAGATCACTGGCGCACTTCCGGATATCAAATCCGGTGCAGGTCAGCTGGCAGATGGTTCTAAGGCACTGACAGATGGAATCACAACTTACACCGATGGTATTGCTAAGCTTTCCGAAAACAGTGCTGCTCTTACAGACGGCACCAAGAAACTGGCAACAGGAGCCAATGCTCTTTCCAGCGGTGCTACTACTCTTGCAGATGGAACAAAAGCATTAGCCGATGGTTCCGGAACACTGACAACCGGAATCACAACCTACACCGATGGTGTTGCTAAGCTTTCCGAAAACAGCTCCGCTCTTACAGACGGTACCAAAAAGCTCTCAACAGGAGCCAAAACCCTTTCCAGCGGTGCTACTACTCTTGCAAACGGTACTAAGACATTAGCAAACGGTACCTCAACACTTCTCAGCGGTACCGAGAAGCTTGTAAGCAACAACAGCACACTTAACAATGGTGCAAAACAGCTTGCAGATGGCGCTGCCCAGATCCAGAGCGGTTCCTCTCAGCTGTATGATGGCTCCAAGAAGCTTGGAAGCGGTATGAAAGAACTGAAAGACGGTTCCAAGACACTGACCACAAGCCTCAGCGATGGAGCTACCACTGTAAAAGACAATTCAGCAAGTGATGAAACGATCAAAATGTTCGCAACTCCTGTTGTAAACGATGAAACAAAACTTACCGATGTCCCGAATAACGGACACGCAATGGCACCTTACATGATGTCTGTAGGCCTCTGGGTCGGCGCACTGGCATTCTGCCTGATGTATCCTCTGGCTCAGTATAAAGGCAAACTGAAATCCGGTTTCGCATGGTGGGCAAGCAAAGCTTCCGTCCTTTATCCGGTAGCGATCCTTCAGGGAATCTGCCTGATCCTGCTGTTACGTGCATTTAACGGATTCACACCTGCAGAGATGGGCAAAACCGTACTCTTCGCCTGCCTGACATCAATGACCTTTACCTCTATCATGTACTTCTTCAACATTACTCTTGGTAAAGTAGGAAGCTTCCTGATGCTGGTATTCATGGTCGTTCAGCTTGCAGGATCTGCCGGAACTTATCCGGTTGAGGTTTCACCTTCATTCGTTGCAAAGATCCATGCATACGTTCCGTTTACTTATACGGTCGACGCATTCCGTGCAACGATCAGCGGTGGCCGAAGCATTACCACTTCCATCATTGTAATGGTTGCACTGTTAGTGATCTTCACGATCCTGACGATCCTTCAGTTCAATCACATGACCAAGAGAAAGAAAGCAGAAAAAGTTGTTCTCTTCGACTGGCTGGAAGAAAGAGGTCTTGCATAATACTTAGTTACTGACAGAAGCTCCCCCGAACCTTCTGTTAGATATAGAAAAATTAAAACTGTACAGTTGCTCAGATGAGCTTCTGTACAGTTTTTTTATATTGTCCTCGTCAATTCTCCACGCTATAATTATAGCAGTTATAGAAAATCAAGCTTGCCAGTACACCGTGCCTGACCTATGCAGCAGATTTCAGTTCAGAAACACTCCTGTCAGATTCAGAAGAAGCGGCAATATGACTTCTCAGATCTACTCACAAACCGGAGCTCTTTCTGACTGCAAGCCTGCGGTTTTCAATGGAAAAGCAACCTGGTATGCATCTAATCCACTGACCGCAAAAACAGACGGAATCATCACCTATGCTACACCATTTACTGTCTTCAGGGTAAAACCTGGAAAGCTATCGGCAATACAAAAAATACAACCTACACCGATAAAAAGCCAGGCACCGCAACCAAATACCGTATCCGTGCATACCGCATCACAAACGGTAAAAAAATATACGGACCTTATTCATCTGTAAGGGCCGTAAAATAACAGCAACATAAAAACACCCCGGAAAATCCTGATCTGTGTGGTGTCTCCGAATATCTGATCATCAAACGGATATTCGGAGATCACCTTATTGTTTGCGGATCTCCGAGGTGTTTTTATTTATTTTCTTAATATTTTATTTTTCCGCCTCAGCTGTTGGTGTTGCTGTGGCTTCTGTCTCTGTTTCACCGTTTACCATAGTTTCATATGCATTGAACATTTCTTTTACTGTCATTTTGTTTACAAGAAATACCTTGTCTCCAACGACAGCTGCATAATAGTTTGTGTCATATGTGTAGAAGGTAACGGTTGTCTGGTTCTTGTCAGAGTCTGTGAATACAGCGGTCATCTCCGGGTCTGCAGCCGGTGTATAAGCGTCTGTCAGTCTCTTCTGTCCTGCCATGTTTATCAGCTTGTTGTAAAAGGTGGTAAAGGTTGTACTTTCTATTTCCTTACCATCCAGCTGATAGGTTGTTGTTTCTTTTTCGTTTCCGTTATCATCTGTGGATGTTTCACGTGAAACATTTACAGTACTTGTTGTTTCACCGTAAGTAACCTGGAGCTGATCCAGATTTTTTACAGACAGATAATTGACGATCAGTGACCAGAGATCTGACGGCGTCTTGTCAATAACTGCACTCAATGTATCTGTTGACATTGTATAGATTTGTTTGTTATCTATCGTTACATATCTGCTGCCATCTCCTGCCTCATCACCAACGTAAATGACAAGCTGTTTATCCACTGTGGTTGTCTTGCTGTCTGCATCTTCTGAGCTGCTGTCCGTGTCAGTAGTGTCACTGCTCTCAGAATCGCTCTCAGAGGCCGTAGAATCGTTTTCTCCGGATTCTGTACTGTCTGTGCTGTCATTCTTCACCTCTTCCTGATAATCCACTGTAATCGTCGCATAGGGCTTATCAAGGCCATACTGGGAAAGATCCTCTGCATTGTAGTTTACAAACTGGTCAAATGCAAAGCTTCCAAGTCCGGAGGTTACATTTCCTGCTGCCGTTGTATCGGCAGACTCTTTATCGCTGCTTCCGTCACTGGAAACATTCCAGGTAGCTCCGTCGGAATTTTCTTCCAGGACATAAGAATCTTTATTCTCACTGACCTGGACCTTTTTCACTGTGGAAGAATCAATTGTTGGGAAATCTTCTCCCTGTGCATAATCGTAAAGGGAATCCATAAACGGAGACACTGTATCCGCTGCCACTACATATACCGTGCTGTCATCATCATCCTTGGAAATGTAATACTGATTCGTAGACGTATTCTCATCTCCGATGTTGAACTTCGTTGTCCCGTCAGCGGTATCAACGGTTACTGTGTTCGATGGAGAATCCAGTCCGTATTCCGTAAGATCCTCCACATCCTCCAGGACTCTGTCCGCTTCCACCGTTTCGATGGCGGAAGCTGCGGAATCCAGAGTTGTCTGATTTACAGGAAAAGCAGTCTCATCCTTTTTCACCCAGGAATCATCTTTTTTCTCAAAGGTCACTTCCTTCTTGTCTACGATAAATTCCAGGGATTTAATGTCATCCGTTTTCATGGAAAACACTTCTGTTTTGCTTTCCTCTTCGCTGCTCTCTGTCTTTTCTTCTTTGGATACGTAGGTGTTCAGTCCCACATAAACGCCGCCGAGAACTGCCAGAACAACAACTGCTGAAACAAGTTTGGTTGATTTTTTCATTATGCTTTTCTCCTCTTAAGCCAGATTAAAAATCCTGCAACAAGGAACACTCCCGGGATCAGACCAATGGTACAGATCTTCCAGAAGGCTGCATCATAATCGGTTACTGTCAGGCTTGTGGACTCAAGGCTCTTGGATGGAATAGAAACGGAATTACTGTCGTCTGTGCTGGTCATCCAGTTTAAGGACTCCAGAAGGAGCTTTTCATTTCCGCCGGATACCATCTGGTTTATCTGGCTCTCCATCAGATTTGCTGTGGAGTAGTAAACGATCTGTGTTTCCTTATCATCATCCAGTTTCTCAGTGATGGCAACACCAAGATCAAACGGTCCGTCTACATCTCCGTCTTCCTTTTCGATATTGCTGCTCTGCATATTTGTTTTGGAGTAAGCCTTGTCAGAGGTTGTCAGGATACTGTCGATGGTTACGGTATCTCTTACATCATCTGTTTTCTGAATGCCCTGTGCATACGGTGCCAGTACGTAGGAGCCTGCAGAAGCTGTCTCAGAGCTTGCATCTGTGCTGTTGACTGTTGGTACAAGATAATATGGCATCTGCATTCCATAATGCTGATTATCACCCTCAAATACGATTCCTTCGGCACACTTTACACCATAGTTTTCAAGAACCGCATCAAAGTTCGGCAGATCATCCTGTGTATAATCCGAGAAGATCATAGCTTTTCCGCCTGCCTCCAGATAATCCAGGAGTTCTGTTTTTTCTTCCTCGGAAATATCGCTGGTCGGAGATACGATCATCAGGCAGTCTGCATCATCCGGAACCTTTCCCTCTGTGAGAAGGTTCAGCTCCTTGATATCAATGTTTGCTTTCTGGATATCTTCTTTAAAGCTGGAATCCAGATCTTTTTCTCCGTGTCCGGATAAGGTATACATGATCGGAAGATCCTCGGATGTCACATAGCCGATCGCACTTGTGATCTGTCCTTCTCCATCAAATCCGGTAGTAGTCTGCTGCCAGGTATTATAGTCTACTGAAGAGGAATACATATCGTTGTAATTGATAACCTTGTTTCTGTCGCCGCAGACTACGATCAAGCTGTTTGACGCAAGATCATCGGTTGTATATTCCGATGCAAATTTCGGATTTACAACCGGGTCTTTTACCTCAACTTTAATATGCTTGGACTCATCTTTATAACGTGAAAGCAGATTGGAGATCGTGTCGTCCTCAGAACCGCTTGCCGCGATCTGATAAATAGTAACATCCTTATCCAGTGCCTTCAGTACCTTCTTTGTTTCATCACCGATGGTGTAAAGCTTAGATGAGCTTACATCCAACTGTGAATATTTGGATGGGATCGCACCGATGATCATATTGATCACAACCACGATCACGATAAAGACAGCTGCCATAGCCATGCTGTAGGAACCATTTTTGATATGTTTTTTGCTGATGGTGCCTACCAGCTTTTTCGGATCCGGTTTATGTTTCTTTTTGCCGGAGTCCTGTGCGGTCTCCGGTACGGCTGCCTCGCCTTTATTTTTCTTAAATTTCTCACTGAATTTCATTTCCCTTCACCCCCTAGTTCCAACGTCTCTTCTGAATGGACTGCATGGTAAGGAACAGGCAGATCGCAATAACAGAAATAAAATAAACGATTCCTGTCACGTCAAACACGCCGTTTGTAAAATTATCATAATGTCCGCTCAGGTTAAATACGTTCAGTACCTTCTGGATACCACCCTGGAAAATACTTGGTTTTACAACGTATACGATCACAAGGGCAACTTCTCCTACAACTCCGATCACTGCAGAGATCAGAACATTTTTGATCATGGTATAAATGATGATAGCGATCGCCACGATCAGAAGTCCGAATGCCACTGCGGTTGACATGGAGGTCTGTGAAAAGAATGAAGAAATTCCGTTCATCATATAGAAGGCGAACAGGAATACAAAAGTAAGTACTGCTGCAATTACCTGGCTTTCTGTAAGTGCTGACATAAATACACCGATCGCCAGATTCGCGCATCCCAGAAGGAAAAATCCCAGGATTCCGGTGTATGCGGAAGCATAGGAAATTGTTCCGAACTTACTCATGATCAGAGGATAAACGCACATGATCACGACCGGAATGGCAAACACAGCTACCAGTGCAAGATATTTTCCAAATACGATATCCCATACAGATACCGGTGCGGTCAGAAGAAGCTGATCCGTTTTCTGCTTGCGCTCTTCTGCAAGTACACGCATGGAAAGGATCGGCACACCGATCAGGAACACAAAGGTCAGTGCGCTTAAGGTAGTTTCAAATTTTGAATAGCCGCCTGAAAGCTGATATGCGGAAAAATAAATTCCGGTCAGCACCAGGACAAAAAATATGAAGAGATATCCAACCATGGAGGTCAGATAGCTTTTCAGTTCTCTTTTAAAAATCGCTGTCATGACTGATCCCCCTCTTTTTTATCTGAAGCTTTCTCCGTTTTCTCAGATTTTTCTGTTTCCGAAGATTTATCTTCTACCGGTTTCCACTGTGATCTTTCCTGTTTCCCGGTGGATTTCTTTTTTTCTCCTTCGGTAAGCTCAAGGAATACATCCTCAAGGGAAACTCTCTTAACCTGCATCTCGTAGATCGGACAGTTCGCTTTTGCCATAGCGTAGAAGACTTTTTCACGGATATCCACATTTTCCTGAATGGAAAGTTTTGTTTTCCACAATTTTTCATCGCTGTCATAGGACATTTCCACTCCGGTTACGCCTTCGATCGTTTCCAGAGCTTTTCGAATCGTGTCTTTCTCGCCTTTTACCTTCATAAGGAGGCTGTTGGAGCCTGCTGCCAGACGTTCCAGATTATCCGGTGTATCACTGGCTACCAGCTTTCCATGGGAAATGATCAGAACATAATCACACACTGCTCTTACCTCGGAAAGGATATGGGAGCTTAGGATAACCGTGTGCTTCTGCTTCAGGCCTTTGATCAGGTCACGGATCTCGATGATCTGCTTCGGGTCAAGTCCTACTGTAGGCTCATCCAGGATGATCACTTCCGGATATCCAAGGATCGCCTGTGCAAGGCCAACTCTCTGGCGGTAACCTTTGGAAAGATTTTTGATCAAGCGGTCTTTCATATTAACAAGTTTGATCAGTTCCATAACTTTTAAGACCTGAGAATCACGGTCAGTTTTCGGAATTTTCTTTAATTCTGCTACAAAATGCAGATATTCCGAAACAGTCATATCAAGATATAATGGTGGAATTTCCGGAAGATATCCAATGCATTTTTTGGCTTTTTCAGGTTCTTCAAGAATGTTATGCCCATTGATGATAACCTCTCCGCTTGTTGCACCGATATATCCGGTCATAATATTCATAGTCGTGGATTTACCAGCTCCGTTTGGTCCAAGAAAACCGTAAATCCGTCCTTTTTCAATTGTGAATGACAAGTCATCCACAGCGAGATGCGTGCCATATTTTTTGGTCAGATGTTTTACTTCTATCAAAATGTTGTCCTCCTTTTGCAATAGCTGAACCTTATTTTATTGGAAAAAACCAATCAAACTGTGATAAAAGTCTGAATAGTTTGTGTTTAAAATATGTAGATTTTGTGAAAAACGCAATTGGTATAGAGTATACAGAATAATATGAAAATGTTTCGTAAAAGATGCACGGAATGGTAATGATAGACTTGCATAATTATGTATAGTTTCGTATAATATAGAAGTAATTTTACAAGAGAACTTGACAGAAGACATTAGAAGAATGTATACTTTGAGAATCAAACTAATTAGAGTGTGAAGGAGAATCATTATGTTAGAGAAGATGAAAGAGATCATTGCGGATCAGTTAAGCGTAAGCGAAGATGAAGTTACTTTAGAAGCATCTTTTAAAGAAGATCTGGATGCTGATTCATTAGATTTATTTGAATTAGTTATGGCATTAGAAGAAGAATATGATGTTGAGATTCCATCTGATGACCTTGCAGAATTAAACACAGTTGGTGATGTTATCAACTACAAAAAGACAA
>OIDW01000350.1_pt1 | contig 17256 bp, 17 predicted proteins | sample 1581621 | NCBI WGS metagenome assembly OIDW01 (sample SAMEA3882529, study PRJEB24775) | human gut metagenome | biome: human-associated habitat; feature: intestine environment; material: feces | place: Netherlands | collected 2009/2010 | reverse complement strand
CTCCTGGCTTATATATCTCCTCGCCGGATGTATTGTTTCCAGAAGACTCTGAGCTGCCGCCGCTGATCAGCTTCTTGAATCTCGTCCAGTCGCCTTTTGCAATGATCTGCGACGGGCAGTTTTTGCTGCAGATATCGAGATGTCGATAGACTTTGGATGCCGGGATGCCTGTTTCTTTCATGAGCTGCCGTACAAGCTCCACGGTGTTCTGAAACGCTTTCTCATAGTTATATCCGCCCTGCACGCACATTTCCACACCGATGCTGTTCCGGTTGCCATAAGAGCCGAACAGGTTGCCGTTTCCGTAGTTGATGCCAACGTGCCAGCATCCGAGGTTGTGCGGTGCTGCCTGATAGGCGGTGTCTCCGTCATCCACGTAGTAATGAGCCGACATACTCTCGAAATTCCCGTCATGCTGCGCTCTTGCGTGGGCGCGAGCGTTGGCGGTTGGCTCGAAGTTGTCGGTATTGTGTACAACGATACACTGTGGATTGTTGTACGGATAGGTGTTCTGGCTGCTGATGTATGATCTGTTAATTCTCATTTGTCGATGCTCCTTTTCCCGAAATTTCGTTTCTTAGGAACATTGTACTCTTTTTCTCACGGCTCTTTGTAGGCTTGTTAGACTACGTATCGGTGATGGCTGTATCTTACGTTTTCCTGCGTTACTTTTGCGTAGATCATCGTGGTACTGATCCGCGTATGACCGAGGAGTTTCTGCAGATCTGTCACGTCCATGCCGTGGTCTATCGCATTTGTAGCTGTGGTGTGCCGGATCAGATGAGGAAATAGCGGTCTCACGATGCCGGATCGCACGCCGATGTTGTGGATGACCTGCTCTATAGCTTGCTTTTGCAGAGCATGGTAAGGCTTACGTATTGTACAGAAAACGGCATCTGTATCGTCTTTTCTGGTAGCCCAATACTTCTGCAGAGTGTATTCTGCGCGGGCGTTAAGATAAGAAACTCGGTGTTTGCGGCCTTTTCCGAACAATCTGACTTCTTTCGTGGAGAAATCAATATCTTCTTTTTTGAGGATCGCCATTTCCGAAACACGGCATCCGGTACTGTAGAAAAACTCGATCATTGCTCTTTCTCGAAGATCAACGCACGCATCCCGTACCATTTCCATCTCGATGCCATCAAGTGGCTCTCGCGGCTTCTCCTCGTACTTAATGGCGTGGATTTTCGCACATGGGTTCTCCGGAATGTAATATTCCCGACAACACCAGTCAAGAAACGTATTGATAACGATGCGCTTAGTGTCAATGGTATGATCCGAGTTCTTCCCAACCAGCCCGTACAAATATAAGCGGATATCGTTTGCCGTGATTTTCTCAACTGGCTTGCCGACGGCGTACAAAAACTGTTCCAGATAACATTTGTAAGTTATAAGCGACTGTGGACTCATGCCCTCAATCTTTTTCGATACCATGTAGACCTTATAGCACGCTGGTAAGAGATCATCCGGAACCGCTACATCCCTGCACTTCTTTTCAATATTGTAATCGTCCGAAAAGATCTCCAATTCGTTAAGCACAACTTTCATCTGCTCCGGTGTGAGCTTGCCGTTCAACTTTGTAATAAACTCGGTCGCAAAATCTGCCATAAAAAAACCTCCTTTTGTGGTTCACAAAGGGAGGGTATTGTGATATAATAATACACGTACCCTTTGTGGTGCAGTTTGGAACCGGGTGTGTCTTTGGTCGGATAGCCCGGTTCCTTTTTTAGTTGTGCTTACATTATACCACGTTGTTTGAAAATAGGAAGTCTTTTTTCAAAAAAGCAAGATTTAAGCAAGATTTTTAATAAATTAAATCCGCAAAATACAGACATAACAATTGATTGACAAAATTCGTCTGAAACTCTTACATGCTCACAAAACGAATCCAACGAAATATTATCTACATTTGCTATATATCCAAATGATTTTGTGATTGGAAAATATTGTACATAAAATTTCATTTTAATTACCTCACATCAAAGATTGTAATTACAATAATTAAATATGGTGTACCCTATAATCAGATAAACATTATTTGATATCTCCATTTATCTTTGCATTTAAGATAGCTTTCAGATATTCTTGTGGATTATCTTTTGCAGCCTGGAATCCTCTTTTCTGTCTCTGAATATCATCTAGTACAAGCTTATACTTTGGACTACTACTTACTTCATTTCTATATTTTTGTACCTCTTCACGAGTTACAATTTCTTTATCCACCAGAATTCGCAATACTACTTGTACATCAACTAATGCTTTCATAATAGTTTCCTGTATCTGTAATTCATGCAAGGCTTCATCTGGTTTATAATAAGAATCATTGCTTACCGCCAATATTTTCACCTCCAAAATTTCTACCCATTTTTATCACCACAATTTACTTGCTAAATTCTTACTATATATTTTATCTTTTAATCTGTAATATCTTGGATTATCTTCTTCTAAATGTTCCAAAACAGAATTTAAACAATGTTTAAGTTTGTTGTCATTGACAGTCATATCAGAAGTATTAATTTGCCATGTTACACCAACTTTTGAAAAACATATATAGATATTAAAATACCAATTGTATTTTCCAAACTCATCCACACAGTCTTTTTTGTACTCATATACTTTCTTCTTATATAAGATTTTTGCCAACTTAATTCTCCTTTCATAAATTGATTTCATTCCATTTTACCTCACATATTTTTTTCGGGCAAAGCTTTCCTTTTTGCATTCTCCATATGATGAATGCTTTACGTCCGGCAATGATATGATATTGTACCCCTTTAGGATCTTCTTTACCAATACGTTTCCAATTTTTTAAATCCGCATACTATTAATTATAAAAATCACAACAGATCGCGAAATACGAATATTGACATTCGTTTGCACTAATTGTTAAAGTAAGTCCTTTCAGAGTGATAGACGCAATGTCTGCTTTTATAACTGTTTGTACGGAAGTAACATCAGAATTTGGATACGGAGAAAAAGTATAAATTCCATTATTATAATATGGATGATACAACAACAATAAACAACCAGACATTTTGGGAAATACAATAGTATTATCCTGGTTTTTATTAATTACTCCAGAAATTATTTTACTATTTAATTCGTTAATGGCTCCAGGGATTGTCTTATTAGTCGTATCGAGCTGAGAGATACCCTCAGACACGATTTTCTTAGCAATCCATTTCCACAGATTTCCGAAAGTAAACTTTTTATTCACTTTGGCTGGGGTGTCGTAGATAAGAGCAAGGTCAGTGTCTACCGGTTCTGTTTTTTCGGTGTAATCTGTGAATTTTGCCATATTAGTTTTCCTCCTTATTGAGATGATTATTTTCAATATATTCATCAATTGCGGCGATATGCTTTTTCAATTCCGGGTTAACCGCGACAAAATTGCCGCGGTTATTCTGACTGATAAGGTCGCCGGAATCGTCCACCTCTGAATAGGTGTAAGCGATCCGGATGCCCTCGCCGGTTACTAATTTCGTAAAACTTGTTAAGACTTTCATTGTTTCTCCTTTCATGCTATAATTTTCGATTCTACATAATCAATATACGTCTGATAGCCGATTTCGCTGTAGTCCAATTCCGGCTCTTTTTCATATGGAGTTTCGTTCTTTTCCAGTCTTTCTAGCGTGTAATCTGCCTGTTTAGCTTTCAGCTCCCATGAAAAGCTAAGATTTGGTGTTCCTTTGACCAAAAAGTAGTCTGCCGTTTTTTCCTCGATCCACAGGTCACCACATCCCTCTTTTTGCAAGAACACGTTATACTTGTCATTTCTCAGCACTGTTTCGCCGAAAATATCGTCAATCTGAACGTAGCACAGGCCGTTTTCGTCCGTTTCCGCTTCTCCGATGTCTCCGAAGAACGGGCTTGGCATCTCATAGCAATACTGGAGACGCTGACCGTAGTTTTCGGTATCTACAATTCTATTTTTGGTTCCAGAAGTATAGATTCCCTCTGCGGTTACATGTGAACCTTTTCCAAGTCCATTTCCTATTACATAGAAGCCGCCGTTTGCATCCTCTTTTCCGGCTTTCATGTATACGCCATAATTCGAGAGTGAATCAGTGACAGAGGAATATCCGGAAAGATCGTCTGTGTAACACATTCCGAAGTGTCCGCTTGTCCACGTGCTACCAATTCCAGCTCCCGTTGATTGATCAAGCAATCGAACGCCATGGAATAAGTACGGATTCATTTCAAAAATATATTCTTTCTGAGTAACGCTAAGTCCCCAGTTAGCCGTACTGTCAACTTTTACGCCGCCTGTGGAGATTTTGACAGCTTCATTTCCGTTGACCGTGCCTTGTATATAGTCATTTTGTGACTCAAGGTGGATCTGCGTACCATATATGGAACCTTTCTGCAAATTAAAACCGTCTTTGTTCCAGCTTCCGATCTTATTTCCACTGGAATCATACACTTCCGCTTGACCGTTGCCGTTGTTGACTCCGCCAAGTTTTAAGGTTCCGCCTTGTGCGTACGAGAAATTGAGGTACAGTTTTCCATCTTTCAAGAAAATGCCCTGTGCAGCGCCGTTATTGGTGAGTCTGTTAAAAATTTCAAGCTGTGTTAAGGCCTTGTCCAGTGCATCTACCGCGGAGTTGTCCGTGTACTTATTTCTCTTCTGCCAATCTCCGGCAACATACAAGCCGGACTCTCTGGCGGTTACGCAGGTCATGATATCGGCACTCGTCGAGTCAAACCAGAGGTCACCTACAGAGTATGGAGGTTTTGGCTGACTTACGAAAATCTGAGCCTTTCCGTCGATGGCATCGTAAACACCGCTCGGCGGCTCTGCTTTCATCTGTTCCCACGCGCTACCGTTGTAGATATAGGATTTCTGCTCGGTCGTGTTGTACCACAAATCACCCTTATGCTGCTTTTTCAGTGCGTCCGTTGTCCACGACTTAGACGGGTCTGTGCTCTGTCTCCACGTTTCGGATTTTCCGTCTATCTGCGTCTGCACATCCTTGAGCGTTTTTGCATAGTCTCCCTTGATCCAGTTGTTAAGAGAGGAATCATCAGTATATTTATTTCTTTTTTCCCAGTCTGCAGCATTAAAATTTCCGCTCTCTCTCGCAGTCGTACAGGTCATAATATCTGCACTGGAAGAATCGAACCATAAGTCACCCACATCATACGGCGTAGTTGGCTGCTTAACGAAAATCTGAGCCTTGCCATCAATCGCGTCAAATACGGCTTGTGGCGGCGTTGATGTCATTTCCTGCCATGCTGAGCCATTATAGATATAAGTTTTCTGGTTCTCTGTGTTGTTCCACAAGTCGCCCTTATGCTGGGCTTTCAGCTCATCCGTTGTCCAATTGGCCGCCGGATCAGTGCTCTGCCGCCACGTTTCCGCCTTACCGTCAATCTGAGTAGACAAGTCGGCAATCGTCTCTTTGTAGTCGCCAGAAAGGAAGTTTTCAAGCGCGGTATCGTCTGTATAAGTATCTTTTTTCGCCCAGTCGGACGCATTATACTTTCCAGATGTGCGCTTAACTACGCAGACAAGGATAGTTGTTCCGGTGAACCATGTATCGCCTACGTCATAAGGGGGAATCGGTTCGCCAACAAAAATCTGCGCCTTGCCGTCGATTTTGTCAAAAACATCGTCTGGAACGCTCATTTCGTGCCAGGTTCCATCCTTATAGATGTACTCGACGTTATTGGTTGTGTTATGCCACAAGTCGCCGTTATGAGCCGCTTTTTCGCGATCCCATACGGTCAGAATGTTTGCACCGGTGCTGTCCGTAATATTCGCGCCGGTATGGTCCTGCAATGGTTCAGATGTGCTATTATCTGTCCATTGGAGCGCCGGATCTGTTGCCTGGAACCACGTTTCGGCTTTCTTGTCAATCGAATTAGAGATTTCGACAAGCGTTTCTGCATAATCCGTGTAGATGAAATTGTTAAGTTCAGAATCGTCTGTATACTTAACCGCCTTGATCCAGTCAGAAGAATCATAGGCACCAGACTGTCGTGAGCGCTGGCATCTCATAAGATCGGAAGTATCATTGCCCACCCACAGGTCACCTACATCGTACGGAGGATACGGCGTAGCTGTAAAAACGCGGCGCTTTGAGTCTGCTGTGTCTTTGGCTTCTGCGGCTTTCTGCATGGCAAGCGTGATATCGGTATCCTGTACGAGCTGCCAGTTCCACGCCGATCCGTCTTTCTGGAAGCGGTACGCATAGCCTTTCGACTTCCAATAGAATAAGTCTCCCTCATGAGCAGTCTTCTTCTCCTCGGTATCCCATTCTTTCGCCGGAACGTTGTTGAGCGTAGGCTCGTAATCGTAATAGAACGTTTCGATCTGACCGTCAATCTGCTTTTGCAGGCTGGAAATCATAGGGTTGTATATATTGCTCGTAAAGTCGTTCAGAGAAGATTCCGCTTTTTTTTCGGCAATATCTGCCACCGTTTCGCCCTGAATGGAAAGAGAAACCACGCTAAGCCGGACTTCTCCCGTTTCAGCATCCATGTAGACGGTCTGTTTTCCGTTTCTGTCCTGGATGATAAGGGTGCCGCCAACTCCCCAATCGAAATTGATGCCAATAGCAGTCATGATCTTAGCTATCATGACTCCATCTACAGAAAATCCACCGTTCCAAGTCTTTCCGCCGTCGGTCGATGCTGTGATGGTATCAGCTGTAATTTTGAAAACACTTTTGGATTCTGCAAGCGTAGGCTTATCGTGCAGATAGTAGATGCTGCTGCCATCTGGCTGCACTTCGCTCGAAATATAGGTTCCAGGTGCGTTGGAAACCTGTTTTTCGAGAGCGTCCATCTGTTTTTCAAATTCTTTTTTAATAACCTGCTGCTGCTTTTTGAGATTCTGGTATACTTTCGAGCCAGATGTCGCCTTTTGCGACTTTACGGTTTCTGGGCTGTCTGTATCGCAGGAAATAGACGTACTGCCAAGGTACGTGTAAGTAATATTGCTCAGAACGGAAAAGAAAAGATTTCCTTTCATATCCTGCACGAAACACGGGTCCATAAACTCAGCAAGCGGGTTTGAAATGTGATCTCCGCTGAATGTGTAAAATTCCAGCCCGACAATAACATTTCCGATTAGCTGCAGTGCCTGTGCTTCTTTGCCGGAAATCAATGGATTTTCGATCAAGAAGCAGTAATCTTCCGAACCTACAATATAAGATTGCTTTTCATCTCCATCGTCGTTCTCCGCCTTAACTCCAGTTATCCGAATCATATCTGTCGAAATGCTCGGATTCTTCTGAAATCCAGAAAAATTCTGTGCTTTCGTGTAATCATACGTGCCATCTGACTTTTTAAGGCCGGAAAAATCATAGCTCTTAATAATAACAGCACCGTTGGAATCGCACATGGCATTTCCGCCAGCAATCATAGCGATATATCCGAGCATCTCCCTGCATGTAACATTTTCAGAAATTGCATCTACCACGAAATCACCATTTGTGAATTTCGCGCTGCCAGCAACAAGATTACACTGAATGCAGACATCCCGATAGATATTAAATATAGTCGCCGGAAACGTCGTATTTGCAACGTAACTATCGGATGTTTTCGCCATGTAATCTGCAGCAACAAGCGTAATTGTGGATCCCGGCGTGGTCGGCTCAACTACAGAAAAGATTCCCTCTTTGATTTTTTCTACGCTTCCATCATCCAGCGTCATTCCCGTAAAAAGCGTGATTTCTGCGCCGTAAAAGTCAATGGCATCAAATCTTCCGTCGTAGTTATCCAAATTAAGCTCTATTGTTCTTGAAAGCGCCACACCGAGGGGGAATGAACTTCCCCCATTGGTGGTGATGCTGTTACCGTCAATTCGAAAATCTTTGGACGGATCCAGAGTCAATTTTGTGCCGTTCCGTAAAACCACGTTCGCGTACGCATAACATGCAGAACCGTTTTCTACTTTTTTCCTAAATTCTGTGCTTACATTTTTCATGATGGGTCAATCCTCGTTACCTGGAAACTAAGACTTGTGCATTTTTCCTCGCCCTCTTTGAGGGAATACATCGCTGTGTCAACGTTTGCAACATAAAAAGCATGTGTCTCCCATTTTGCGGTTTTGATATTGAAATAATGGAAATTGAACTGAGACTTGAAAACAGTCTTTGAAAGGATTTCCGCTGCTGCTTCAAGGGTAATATCGGTCCATTTAAGGTTATACGCTTCAACGGTGAATAACCTTGTGTTGACCATTTTGCCGTTCATAAGCCGCCCGGAATCGTCCGAAGATGTTGCTGCAAAAGCAATTGTGTAACCATCTTCGTCAACATCTGGCGGCGTGTAGCCATCAAACTGCAAATGATTTTGTGCCATGTATGCCCTCCTTAAGTCGTAGACAGCTCGAATGGGTTATTTCCACCCTGTATCTGCTGCAGCTTTGCTTCGCTGATTGTTTCCTTGAACAGGACTTTTCTGTCCAACTGTGCAACGAAAGTATAGCTTCCATTGCCTTTTCCAGACTCTTCCCGGACAATCTTACGGATAAGCCCCTCTGGTGCTTCGATATTGTTTCCGCTTTTCTGATCTCCGAGCATTGCCAGAAACTCCTGGTTTGGTGGGATGACCGCACCGGATGCCAGATGTGGGATTCTTCCGATAGTTGGAATATTTACATGCGGAATTCTATTCACGCCGCGGATCAGATTATTGATTGCTCCGATTGCCTGATTAACCATGCTGATGATCCCATTAATCGGAGCACGCACAACATCACCAATTCCGCTCATGATACTCGAAAAGATATTTTTGACGCTCTGCCAAGCATTCCGCCAGTCACCAGTAAACGCGTATTTAATAAAATTCATAATCCCAATAAATACGTTTTTCATAGTTCCGAATATTGACTTAATCAAATCGCAAAGAACCTGCGGAGCAATGCCAGCTACGCCAAAATATTTTACCCAGTCAACAGAGAATAATTTTTTCACCAGTGACATAAATGGAGTTAAAATATAGTCTCCAATCCATTCAATTACAGCGCCGCATGTATCCGCAAATCCCTGTGCTATTTGTCCTGCACCGGAAAAAGCTTTTTTCCAGTCGCCCGTAAACACACCAACAAGGAAATCGATCAAACCGCCGAGCATATCCAGAATTCCGTTCGCCATTTCTACCGCAGCGCCCAATAAATCAATAGCCGCGTCGCCTAGCCATTGTACTACAGGAGCCAATAACGGAATTACATTTTGAAGAATCCAATTAATAAGGGGAACAAGAACGTTATTCCAAATTTGCTGTAGCGCATCAATGATTTTTGCGCACACATCAAGGAATTTATCGACAAAATCTGTAAGAGGTCCATTAATCAAATCTTCGAGCCGCGTTCCCCATTCATCGATGATAGGCACTACATAACTATTGTAAAGATCAAGCAGTGTTTCCAAAATAGACGCACAGCCTGATTCGAAGTCATCAATAAATGGCTTAACGCTCTCATCATAAAATGCAATAATTTTGTCGGATGTATCGTTTAAAAAGTCCTCGATAACCTGCGCGAGATGTTGTATCGGAGCAATTGTATTATTAATTGCTTCTGTTATCTTATCCTTGTTGTCAATCCACGGCTGTGAAATAAGATACATCTTATCCCGTTCGTATCGTGAAAAAATTTCTACGGCCAGACCTCCCAAAGTCGCAAAAATTCCAATAATATTTCCAGTCAGATCCTGTGCCGTCTGTGTTCCAAACGTGTTTGCAAACACTTCGGCTATGGTTTTTGCAATAAGACCAAACTGATCTGCCATTTCTGTGCCGACGTTAAAAATATCAACCAAGAATTTCTTGACTCTATCCTTATTTCTGCTTAGATAGCTTTCAAAACCGCCTACAAGATTAACAGCCAGTGTAAGACCTACGCTTGCTATTGATCCGGCTACGACCCCGAGATTATAGATTACAGATTCTGCAAAGCGTTTTGCGGCTCCTACTACTTCCGGGTCCGTGAAGATCTCAGCAAGATTCCTTTTGATGGATGCCAGATCCTTTTTCAGCTCTGCAAGCTGCGGTTTGTAATCTCCAAGGCCATCCCAGAAGCCGGACATAAACAGGTCTTTAATCTTTTTCAGTAAATCAAAAACTTTCTGCAGATTATCCAGAAAAGCGTTAGGGATCTGCTCTTCCGTGAACATCGGCGCACTGCCTGTTCCTCCTCCACCGCCGCCAGCTCCCGGGGATTTGCCGCCCCCGCCGCTGCCGGAACCGCTGTCGCTTTTCGAATCCATCTTGTTCAGATCATCGAGAGGGGAAAGGTATTTTTCCGTTGCTTCTGCGGCCGCATCTGCCGCATCTGCCGCGTCGTTGGTTGCGTCAGCTACATCTTCCGCACTCGATGCCGTATCGCTTAGAGATGCCGCGTAGTCCTTCTGGACGGCTAATGCTCGGGTGTATGTTTTCTTCCCGGAAAGCATCGAAAAAAACATACTCACGTATGTTGCCGCGGTGCTAAGCATGTCGATAAATTTGGACAGAATCGGTGCAATCGCCGTAAGAATCGGCGCAAAAGCTGTCGCAAGACTGTTTTTGAGCCGTTCCAAGCTGCCCCACAACATAGAGATAGCCGAGTTGGTTGAGCCGGATTCCTGCGCCAAATTTGACATTCCAGCCACAACCGCGCTTCTCAGCTTATTGAAAAGAACGAATAATGAGCGGATGCCTAGACCGTATTTTAACAACGTCATAATTCCGTTTTTGGCATTTCCCGCCGCGCTTCCGGTCTCTTTCAGCGAATTTGCGGCTTTCTTTCCGCTGTCAGCCACTTTTTTATTTGAATTTGCCAGCTTTTCTCCGTCGCCAGCGGCTTTTTTTGTTGCTGCGCTGCTTGCTGATTTCGAATAATTATCAATGCTGTCTTTTACGCCGTCATATGACGTTTTCAGCCGGTCATTGATATTTGCCAGCTTTTCTTCTTCCTGCGCCAGTTTTTCCGTCGACGCTGCTGCTTCTTTTGTAGGTTCGGTATTAATCGTTGCAGTACCGGCTTCTTCCATCTCACGCATTTTGTTTGCGACCGAATCGTATTTGTCACGTAAAAAGTCAAGGTCAACCGCAAGCTCTCCCATTTCTGCCGTCTTACTTCCGTCATCATTCGAAGACCAAAGTTCATCCCATTTTTCTTTGGTAATCGAAATTTTCTCATCCAATTTCGCAAGTTCTGACTCAAGCTGTGCGTACTGCTGGGTTGGAGTTTCTGATCCTAGTGCGGACGTGAACGCTCTTCCTGTTTCTTCAAGATCCTTCAACTCACCTTTTGCATATTCAATTGTTTTTGCGAGCTGGTCAATATCATACTGATAGCTCTTATACTTTTTGCTGTCTTCACTGCCGCCCAGCGCCACAAATTTTTCCTGCGCATAGATTAGTTTGTCCATCTGCGTCTTAGCAGACTCTATCTGTGTCTGAATCTCTTTGTATTCGTCGGTCGGTATCTGCTGTTTTCCGAGTTCAGCAACCTTTTCTTTGAGCTGTTCGACTCTTTTTTCCTGCTCTCTGTACTGATCGTTCAGCTTCGAGAACGCGTTCGCCTGTTTGTTGAGTGATGCTTTGGCCTTGTCTCCAAGACCATTAATAGACGAGATACATTTCCGCACATTCGCTTCCAGCTCCTTACTGCCAGCTTTTGCGCCGTTGGTGTCAATCTCCGTATCAATGATGATATAGCCGTCAGCATGTCCCGCCATGCGTTTTTCCTTCCTACCGTGTAACTTTTAACGGTTTATGCCGGTGCTCCGTATGCTCCGGCAGTTATTTTGATATTCCAAAAAGCTCTCTAAGAGCTGCTTTTTCTTCTTCGCTTCTCTGGCCGCTTGCCGATTTGAGATCGATGATAGCCTTATTATCCCTGTAATATTCCTGTTCCCACTTGTCCAGTTTCTTTCCTTTGGCTTTTTTATCTCGGATACTTACCACGGTCGAAAACGTGCCTTCCCCGATCTCCATGTAGAAAGCAAAAAAAGTCCACCAGTGCAGATACTTCTGACCGCGCACATCTTTTCCGGCAACCTTATTGATGGACGGAATAATAATGGTTGCATCCTGTATCCAGTCCATTAATTTTGGCCTTTTTCGCTTTGTGTCCTCTGAAAACCCGCAGTCAATAAATTCACATGCTTTTTCCGCAGCTTCTTCCCATTCTCCGGGTGGCATATCGTCAAAATCAATATAGAGGATAGCTAACATACTTATGACCTGTTCCGCCCTCTTTTCGTCCTCGGTCATATCTGGTTCGAAAATCTCGGGATCGTTCATACATTGCAAAATATCCAATACCACTCGATAATCTGAGCGTATTGGATATTCTTTTCCTGCAACGTTGAGCGATGTCGGAAGGCTCCACGCGTCCATTATTTACGATATTTTGTAACGTACTTGTTCATACGTGTTCGAACTTTTTTAGCCCTGTGTTCGGTCTCAGTTTCGATCACGCGACCGATAGCGTCAACAACTTCTTCGAAAAACAGCTTTCCAGAAGCAAGCGGAGAGAACGGGCCTAAGATGCTGAAAAATGATTCTTTCGAATCCGATCCGATCAGATAGGAAAGCTCATCGGCAACCATGCTTTCAATCTTTTTAATGTCCGCCGGTTCGTTTTCCGGCACTGAAAAGCTGTTCAGATGTTCTACAACCTCATCATATCGTGAGATAAGATTGGTGTCGGACGGTCGAAAATCAAATTTCCCGTATACATGGCCCTGCTTATTTTTGATGTAATAAGTTTTTAAGCCATCATCAATAATGATATCGTTACTCTGCGGTTTTACGAGTTTGTTGCTCATTGGAAAGCTCCTTTCTATTCGTGTGTGATCTTACGCCAGGGATGTGCTTTTATCGGAAGCTGGCGCTGCGCCCTCATTAAATTCCGGAGTCCCGGTTTTCAGAGAAGCTGCGCTTACGTATCCTTTTGTGAATTTGCCATCCTCAGAAACAGCGAACGGGATATTGAGACCTGCAGTATCGCCTCCGTAAGACTGCGGTTTTACGATGACCTCACGCACGTACGCAAGATGATTGGTCGCCGCTGTGTCCTCCACGATGACCTCTAGCATAAGGGTTTTACAGGCATCGCCTTTTTTACGTTCAAGGGCGATATCTCGCAGTACCGGATACAGTTTGTTATCCGGATCAGCATAGAACGGATCAGCGTCCATAGACGGCTCATATCCGTTGTCTCTCGTTTTGGTCTGGCCGAGAATATTTTTGGTTGTTTCGGTGTCCGGGTTAAGCTCTACGGACATATCCTCGATGTCGTCACCTACCAGCACCCAGCTTGCGGATGCCACGACTCTCTTGAATGTCGAATCGAGGTAAGTGGCCATTGCTTCACGCTCAAGTTTAGACATGTTTTTTCCTTTCTACCGCGTAACTTTTCGCGGTCAGCGGCTGCCGAATCGGTGCCGGTATGATTATTTTTTGAATTTCTTTCGATATTTTAATGACATGCTGATAACCCAGTCCTCCACTTTGTTTTCTGCCACCGTATCAAGATAAGATGGCGTAAGGCGGGTTATAGATTCAATAACTCTTCCTTCTGTAAGTGTCGGGTAAGATTCCAGATGATATTCTTTCCCATCCACCTGCACAGGCTGTTTTTCCAGCCATTTTCCGAGAGTGTCAAGAAATTCTTTGATTTCTGTCTTAATTCCCGGCGTTGTAGGTGCTGAGCGATACACGATGTAAAACGGATAGTTGCAAAGCTGATCCACAATTCCTGTGATGTATTTCTTTTCAGAAGCAACCACAGCTCCACTCACCGGATAGAATGCAATCCCTTCATCCTCTTTGAGCGACGAAAACTTGATCTTTTCGGTCGGCTGAAGTCCGGGAAAAGTGTTTAGAACGGTTTCCAGCGCTTTCGTTACGATGTCGTATCCGTCCACATCGTATGTAACAGGTTTTTTAACCTCCTCCGGCACGTTTCTTCACTCCCTTCACCCATTGCTTTCCGTGTGCCGACTTTGCCGCGTCAAACCAGTGATCCGTTGCGGACGGATGCGCCGTTTTATCAAATTTCAGCGGTGTGTCAGTAACTACCTTTTTTGCTCCTGGTCTCGCCCACGCTGAGCGCGTTTCCGGATCAACCATAAGCTTTCCTTCGTATAAGAAACGACCGTACGGTGGAGCGCCTGCACACACCTTTCCAGTGCCTTGCATGGATGCGCTACGCACTCTGGTGGTGTCTACCATGATTCCGTCTCGAAATGGCATGTACGGAATCATATCGTTCATAACCTGCCCGTCAAGCCAAAACTGAGCTTCCCGGAATTGCTTATCGAATCTCGTAAGGTCTACTTGCACCTTAACGTGTCCATTCACAACCGAAAAACTGGGGAAATGCTTTGTATTACTCATCATCTTCCCCCTATCTCAAAATGAGGAATAAGCCTGTACGGACCGCCTACATTGCTGATGGAAAACACATTATCGTATTTTTTATTCATGTAGTCATAGAAGCCGCGGTCTACTCTGCTTGTGTATTCAGCGTCTTTCACCACGCCGTACATTTGCCGTTCAATAATTGTGGCAATCGGCATTTTTTCGTGATCCTGCACGTATGCCCCATTGTGGTCGATAAGATACGCCTGTTCTTTCGCGACGCAATAATCACCGAGTGCAAAAAAATCTTCACTCGCAAAAGTAATTGTTCCCGGAAGTTCTTCGTTTGTTTGAGCTTTCCAGGCTTTCGGTGATAACCACTTCTTTCCCTGCACCACAATCGTGCCGTTATCTGGCGTGTACGCCACATGCAGGCTGGCCGTATCGGCGCTGTCAATACCGGTCCTGACAATATTTGCGACCTTATCCGTGATAAGATCCACATGCTGCAGCACGGTCGGATACCAGAATACATTCCCGGTTTGATCTTCGTACCGGTTGAAAAGAGTTATGGTTTCGTCATACATGTTTCCACCTACTTCTTATTCTTCACGAGAGCCGTTTCATATTGACCGCTAAAACGTGATTTTCCATTTGAGTACCACGTATAGCCTTTGGGATTCGTAAGAGCATTTTCTACGGGTTTCCAGCCTTTAGGGGTGGTATTGAAGCGTCTTACCGTTTACAGTTTTCATCATTCCACTGTTGCTACCTCTTCCACCCAATATCATAACCTCACTCCTGCATACAGGACCGGAACGCCGTCATCCGTCATAACGCCCTGTAGATTTTCGAGAATAATCTGTGTCACGAGCACGTTTTCTACCTTTTTGTCCATCGCCGCTTGTCCGTAGACGCTAGAATTTGTACCGCTAGTTCCAGTCACGTAGGAAATGCTTTCACTGCCGGAAGAAATCGAAGAAACGGCCTTATTGATGACCGTTCCATCTTCTCTCTTTACGGTTCCTACTGTTTCCATCGCAGCATTTTTTACGGTGTCGATCTGAAAAAGCGCATCCGCCAGTGTACAGACCGCTTTCTTGATCTTTTTCTGTGCCCGTTCGTTTTCCGGCAGCCCGTCTGCAAGCCGGTCGAATGTCAAAACATCAATTCGATCACTTGCCCGCTCGGCGTACCGCGGAAAGTCGGATTCTGGCACGGTATCGCCGAAATATGAAGTTGTGTAAAATTCATAATCTGCATAAGCCATGCCAGATACCTCCTATCGAGTGATGATGCGTGCAATTGGGATTGCTTTGATTGGGAAATACTTCTTGGTAGAAGTACTGTTATCATTTGCAAGTTCCCAGTTAGCACCACTCTCTAACTGGGAATTCGTTGGAGAAATGAAACTAGGTGTTTTGAAAGAGATGCCGTATGGGGAAAAAATTTTTCTCTGGCGGGAATACAAAGTATCCTCTCCACCTTTTTCCTTCGGATCTCTATCCATCTCATACGGAACCTTGGCACCACAGTTTGTGTACTCGATTGCACCATTTCCGAGAACGTACGTTGTGTACGCAGTGCCCGCTGGAAGAAGCACAACATAATCTCCTTCTTTTACGTCGGTTACATCGCTCTGCACAGTGGTTTTTGCCACTTCTCCTTCACCAGATCCAGCTGTCGTAACTTTTAATGCACCAGGATCTGTTTTTGCGGCCTTGACATATTTTGCGTTCAAAGAAGTAGTCGGCATATTGTCATCAATCAGGACAGTGCGGCCATTCAATGTGGCGAGTGTTAAATCTCTTTCGATTCCTTCGCCGTCATTGTATTTCATGTACGCAATGAGTTTGAGATTTTCAAGATTAGTAGCAATCTTAGAATGCATAATTGCCAGACTGAATTTCCCTTTGTTGTCTCCAAGTGCCTGCTGAATCGCATTGTTCAGCGTGGTTTCCGCAAATCCTGTTTCTGTCGCAGACATAGAAACATCGTATGTGTGGTCATTAACAAACTCTTGGTTTTTCTGGCCAGTCATCGAAAAAATTCCTTTCAGTACGCAGAGTAACGTTTCCTGGTCTACGTCATCCCAGTATTCAGCTACTTCCTGCGCTGCTGGCATAAAGTCTTCTCCAGTGATATCGGAGGAGAAATCTTTTTCTGTCCATCCGTGTGCACGTCCAACTACAATTCTTCCGTGAGTGTAAGTATCTCTGGAATCAGCAGTGATATCCGTATTGCCGTCATAATTATCCGCAGTTCCGCCAATTCTTGCCTTGATCGGAATTGTGATATAGTTTCCGCCTGTCTGATCCGGAAGCATAGTTGCATACTGTGGTTTTTCTACAATAGCGCCGGATTTCAAAAGTTCATTTCTGTTGAGGTTTGGTACAGCATCGACATACGCACCGAATACTTCACCGTTAAAATTTTTGGTATCAAATAATGCCATAAAAAATCCTTTCTACCTATAACTTTCAAAAGGTAATTAGGTTAGCAACGGTATTACAAACATACCATCGGTTTCTCTGTTACATATACTGTTTAATATCAAGACCTGGATTTTCGTTCTTCATTTTCATCAGCTCAGCCATCGTATATTTCTGTCCTTCCTGGTGATGCTCTTTACTTGATGGCTTTGTAAAACGGGCTGCATTCTGCTGTGTCTGTTTCTGCTGCTGATCCACGAAAATTCCTGTCTTCTGTTTTCCGTCCTTGTCGGTAATCATCTCTGTGAAGATATCCGAAATGGACTTTCCTTTTGCAGAATCAGCATCCAGCGCTTTTGCAAGCTCTGCTCGGTAGTAGTCAGCGGTAATGTCGTTCAAAAACTCGTATTTCTTCGCTCCCTTTTCGTCTGTAGCCGTCAAGAAATCATTTACCTGTTTTTCGACTTCTGCCTTTCTGGCATCTGCTGCCCGTCCAGCTTTCTCTTCGTTGAGCTGTGTG
>OIDW01000348.1_pt1 | contig 17359 bp, 26 predicted proteins | sample 1581621 | NCBI WGS metagenome assembly OIDW01 (sample SAMEA3882529, study PRJEB24775) | human gut metagenome | biome: human-associated habitat; feature: intestine environment; material: feces | place: Netherlands | collected 2009/2010 | reverse complement strand
CTCCAAGCCGTGCTCAGCGTAGAGTGAAAAACAATACAATTATATACTCAACCGTTCGTCCCCGATTAAAGCATTATGGTATATTAAATAATCCACAAACTAATTTTATTGTATCAACAGGTTTTGTTACCATAGATCTTAAAGAGCAATACAAACAAATTATAGATCCTAGATATCTGTATTTATTATTAACACAATCAACCATAACAGAATATATCGGAAATATTGCAGATACAGCTGTTTCTGCATATCCTTCTATCAATCCAGCTGATATCTCATCATTATCTTTCAATTTTCCGAGTTTTGATTTGCAGAAATCTGTTGCAGATATCTGGGAGAATTATGATAAGAAGATTGTCCTTAATCGTCAGATAAATCAGAATTTACCGATACTTGACCGTTCATCAAATGAGGGAGAAGTTCATCGCGTTGCTTAGTAAGAATATCTATTTCTTCTCCTAAAATCATTTGTCTATCAAACATAGGGGAACATATCTTATCAAAGGCTCTAATAACTTCATCTGAAGGAATAATAATAGGCAGACTATATAGGTCTTCTTTAGTAATAGACCCAAATGTTGTACCAGCCGCATTTCTCTGGTCAAAAGCAATCCTCAAATCATTTAATATATAATACAAGTGTGATATAGAGCCTAATTTTGAATTAATTGCAGATAAACCACGACCTATACAACAGTCATTATTTGCAATATTTATAGATCCAACTACAGCTGGAATTAGTGATAGCACTCAGGCCCTGGGATACGAAAAGCCTAAAAAGGAATAAAATGGAGGCCATAAACAGTGAAAATCATATATAAATTAGCTAATTCATCCAATTATGCTAAAAGAACAAATAAAAAGAATGAATGGATAGTTTTGCATTATACAGGAAATAATAATGATACTGCTAAAGGAAATGCAAATTATTTTTCCAATCCAGTTACTCCTGTAAGAAGCGCCAATTATTTTGTTGATGAGAAAGAAATATATTGTTCAGTAATGCCCGATAATGCAGCATATGGAGCTTCTTTCTCGAAATATTATTGTGCAGCAAGAAATGCAAACTCAATTCATATTGAAATGTGTGATTCTGTTATTAATATACCTGAAAAAACTAAGCAAAATGTATTCTGGCTTGTTAAATATTTAATGGATAAATATAATATAGATGATGAGCATATAATACGCCATTATGATATAACCCATAAAAAATGTCCATTACCTCTTGTTGATAATAATGCTTGGATAAAATTTAAGTATGAATTGAAAAATTATATAAAGAATGGAGGAAAAATTATGAATGTAGAAGAGGCAAAGCAGAAAATTAAAACTAAGTGCGGCCTGTCTGATTGGACTATAGAATGGTTATCCTGTTATAAATTTTCAGACGATTTATTTATTAAAATTGCAGAAAATCTGAAATAAAGTATTTACAAATAAATAAATTAGTGATATAATATAATTACAAATTAAAGGAGGAAATGAAAATGAAAACTTACATTATTAATAAATATGAAATTATCAATGGTGAAAATAAATTTGTTAAAACAATTAATAAATTCTATAATGAAGAATCTGCTAAATGTGTTGTTGATATTTTATCTAGATTTCACAAAGATTATATTTATCTTATCGAATGATAAGAGAGGTGATATTATTGTCTCATAAAAGAAAAAATAGGCAAGAGATTATTAACTCAATATGTGTTGGTAATATAGTTGCTTTCACAGTTGAATTATATAATGATAAATTAATGTTGTCAGGAAAGGTAATTGAAGTCATCGATAACTTACTTGCAATTCAAACTCATAATGGATCAATATTTTATACTGCAAAAAACTCAGTGGCTTGGGTTAAAACAGGTTCTACTTGGCCTTTAGGCATATATAATGCCTTGAAATATAGAGATTTTGACTCTGTAGCTAACCGGAGCAATCAGCGTTAATATCTCATCGACATAAATTATAATATTAGCTCCAAAGCCAAATTTTGAAAAGGAGGCTTTCTATGCCCAAAATATCTGTTGATAAATTGATGCAAGATATAGTATACATCAATAATCAACTTAATGGCCTAAAAATGTTATTAAATCAAAAGAAAAAAATAATGGCAAAATATTTTGAAGCATCAGGACACAAAAGCTTAACAAATGATGAAGCCACATGTTATGTTACAGAAAAAACAAATATAGAATATGATATAGAAAAATTACAAGAACATTTATCAAAGGACGTATTAGCGCAATTTATAGAAAGTGATTATAGGATAAAAGATTGGAATAAATTTGTTAAATTTTGTAAAACCAAGGGGTTAAAAGCAAAAGAATTAAAGCCATACATTTTTGTTGAAAAGAAAGTAAACCAAGAAAAATTAACAAAATTATATGAAAAAGGAGTAGTGGAGCCAGCTGAGTTACAAGGGTGTTATACTTGCACTGTAAAGAAAAGCATAGCTCTACGTATGAAAAATGTTGACAGAGTTATCCCAATCACAAAACCAAAGTGAATTTATAGCATTACTCAAATATTATGGGCTTTACGAACCACAGCAGCTTTATAAGGTCGTATGCCCTTTTCATGCAGACAAAAATGCTTCTATGCAAATAAACCTTGAAAAATGCTTTTTCTATTGTTATGGGTGTGGATGCAAAGGCTCTACATTCGAATTATATAAACTTAAGCAAAATATTAATAAATCTGATCTTCTGTTAAAAATTAAACTAAATAAATTACTAAATAAGTTAATATATAAAAGAAAATATATAAAAGAAAAGAAAGAAAATATATCCCCTATTTCTGTTGAAAATAAACTTACTTACAAACAAGGAATAAAATTAAGTAGAAATTATTATTATAACTTACCAACCCCCAATTGGTTTAAGCCTTCCCTTAATTCTTCTGTTGAAGAGGAAACTAGGTTATGCTTAACTTATATGAAAGCAAGAGGATATACGCCACTATTACTTACAAAGTTTGGTGCTAAACCTTCACTAAATTCAAATTATCCAATCTGCATTCCTCTGTTGGAAAATGGCTTACTAAGAGGGTATGTAATGAGAACATTCGATAAAGAAATTGAACAACAGAGAAAATACTTATATAACAGAGGATTTCAAAGAAAGTTAATTTTACCGGGAACTTATGAAAAATCAAAACCTATTGTTCTTGTTGAAGGATACCTTGACTTTCTCAAAGCAAAACAAATAGGAATTAAAAATTGTGCAGCTTTACTTGGTTGGAAAATTAGTACAGAACAAATTGCAAAACTTAAGAAATACAAGATAACTAAAATTATTTGCGGACTTGATAATGATGAAGCAGGCAATAAGGGCTACAATTACTTAAAGTTATTACACAAAAAAGGATTGCTTGATTCTGTTGAAAGGATAAGATACCCAAAAGGCTGTAAAGATATGGGCGATATACAAAGAAATTCTAAACAGGCTAAGCAAATATTAAATCAAATTAGTTATTTACAAAATAGTTAAAGTATGTTATAATATACTTATCAACATTTCTTAAACATTGGAGGAATAAAAAATGGGATTAATTAATCACATGAAAAATCAGATTGCTAAGAGTGGCAGCAATAAAAATACGATTAAACGTGTACGTTTCCTTCAGGAGCTTGATAATGGATTTGAATTTCAATTTCATAATGATTGGGATACTAAGATTTTTGAATTATGCAAAGATCCTGAAGACCATGAAAATTGCAAGTTGTGCAATGATGGGATTTCAATTCAGGAAAACTTTGTTTGGTCAGTATGGGACTATGATTCAAATTCTGTAAAGTTAATTCAGTTTAAGGCATCAGGTGTTTCTCCCATCCCTGCATTGATTGAAATGTATGAAGAATATGGAACAATTATGGATCGTGATTATAAAATTAAAAAAATTGGCAAAGGCCAAGGTTCCTCATTCTCAGTAACACCACTTGACAAGGAACGTTTCTCCAATAAGAAAGCAAAGGCATTGAATAAAATGCAGGTTAAAGAAATCCTTGAAAAGGCATGGACTTCTAATTCTGTTGAAAATGTAGAAGATGATGAAGATGGGGATGAAGAAGAAGTAATTGAAAAGAAAGCAAAGAAGAAGAAAGCAAAGAAAGTAAAAACAATTCAGGATAAATTAATGGATTGTGATATTTCTGATATTAAGGAAATTGCTAAGTTACTTGGTATGAGTAAAAAAGAACTTAAGCAATTTGATGATGAAGAAGAATTAATTGAAGAATTAACTGACAACTTTGAAGATGATGATATTTCTGACTGTTATGAAGAGTACTTTGAAGATGAGGATGAAGAAGAATGAAATTTGAAGAAATGTTCAATGCACAAATTAATTTACAAAGTAGCATAACAGGAATTAAAACTCCTGTTGATGATATAAAACAATTTCACTATTCGATGACTGCATTGATGTGTGAAATGGGTGAGGTTCTTCAAGCCGATAAACGTTGGAAAAATAATGGAAGAAATTCTTATTATAATAAAGAGGAAAAACTTGAAGAATTAATTGACTGTTTTGCATTTTTAATTAATGCTTGCCTTTACTCGGGCTTTAATGTTGATGATATTTATAGAGAATTTATGATAAAAAATGAAGTTAATAGAAACAGGTTAATGCTATGATAATTATACTTGAAGGTATGAAAAGATCGGGTAAAACAACATTTGCCAATAGATTAAAAGAATTAACAAGTTTACCCGTTTATTACTTAAATGACAGAACGTTACTTGAAGGAATAAATGAAGATGAAGTTAAAAATATAGTTTATGGTTCATGCCATACAATGGTTGAAATGGCAAAAATAATTGAAAAAACAAATAAAGGTGAATGCTTAATAATTTTTGATAGACTACATCTAAGTGAATTGATTTATGGTAGAAATATTCGTAAATATAATAACGAGCGGATGTGGATTATCGATAAAGAATTAAGAGCATTATCCCCTATTTGTTTATTGTTTTTATCTGAAACATCTAATGAAAGAACAAATATAGAAAGTTATCGAAATGAATTTATAAGATACGCTTACGATAGTTGTTTGAATTGGAGACAAGTATGCCTTGATGAAACAAAAGGTAAGCCAAGCAAAGGTTTGATCTTATCAGTTTTACCTGAATATTACATAAAATATAGTTTTGAATGAGGTAAATAGTATGTATGAATTAACATACCAAAAAGAAGTTTTATTTATTCCTATTTTTTCAATGAGAAGTTATGTAACTGGCATTTATAAACTTGAAAATGATGGAAATATGGCAAGAATTATGTCAAAGCTAATTGAACTAAATTATAAACATGCAACTGTGTTTATTCCTAAATTGCATACAGATATTACGCAATTTGAAAATAAACTAAAGGAATATAAAAAGAATGTTACTTTTGTTGAAAGTAATGGTTATCAAGAAAATGCAGCAGCAACAAGAAGTGAATATGAAGAATTTATGAATGAAATATTTACAAAAGATAAAAAGTATGATATAATTATTTCGGAACCTAACATTCTAACTTATAAATTAGTAGAAATGCAAAAGGAAAAACAATTTGAGCTTATTTATTGGTGTGTAGCTTCTATAACTACAGAAGGAACGCCATGGTTTGTTTCAGATTTTTCTGCGATTGATACAGTTATTGCACAAAAGGTTATAACTGCTTGTGCAACAATTTCGCAAGTGAAAGCACTAAAAGGAAAATCTTATGTTGAGGAATTTTATTTACCTGGATTTTTTGATCTTAATATTATATTTTTCCCATTTAGGCTTACTGATAGAAATTATAAAGCAATTGAATTCAAAAAGAAAATTGAAAAAATGTATGAAAATAAAAATTTGAAAGATTTTGTTGTATTATATACTGACATGAATGATTCAGGGATTTTTGAAGATAAGAAACCATTCAAAAAAATTCCATCAGATAAAGAATTATATTTGGCTATATTAAAGAGTAAACCTATAATTCCATATTTTGAAAATGAAGAAATGCTTTTGCATATTTCATACGTAGAGTTCAAATATTATGGATGCAATATTGTTACTGATTTTGATGAACTTGAAAGGATGCTTACAAAATGAAGAACCAATTTAAGGTTGGAGTAAATTTTGAAGAAAAATTACTGAATAATATAATTGAACTAAATAAAGAACAAACTGAAAATTTTGTAACAGAACTTTATGGTTCTATTGCATGTGACCATCAGCTTGCCGCAAGGCCTGCTTTTAGGTTGCCACAAATTAGTGATGAAGAATTAAAAAAATATATTACTAAAGCAAGAAACAAAGGGATTGTATTTAATTATACTTTGAATTCAATCTCACCTTATGTTTCAAAGAAAGAATTTGCAAATAATTTGGATAAAATAATTAATCGTATAAATTATCTAAAAGATATTGGTGTATATAGATTTACTATTTCAAATCCAATTCTACTTGAAATATTTAAGAAATATATCGATAGAAATACAAGAATTGAAATTTCGACTATTTCTCATGTTGATACATTAACGCAGATTAAATTTTACAATGATGAATATGGTGTTGATAAAATATGTTGTAATTTATTGAAAAATAGAGACTTTAACTGGTTAGAAAAAGCATCAAATTATTGTTACAATAATAATATTATACTTGAATTAATGGTAAATGAGTTTTGTGGTGTTGGTGGAAATAACTATGGAACTCATTGTATTTATAGAGATAGCTGTTATATTTGCCATGCAACTAATATAACTGAAAGTGATGCATTAAGTTTTGATAATTATCCAATGAAATTTTGTACACAAAGTAGGAATAAAAATCCTGCAAATTGGCTTAGAATGAATTGGATCAGACCTGATGATCTGCATTATTATAATGATATTGGAATTTATAATTTTAAGGTTACCGGCAGAACGGGATCTTCAAATTATATTATTAAAACTTTGAATGCATACTTAAATGAACATTATGAAGGAAATTTGATAAATTTGTGGAAACCTCTTGAAAGTATTACAGGAAAAGAAAAAGAGGATTTTGCATTATGTAATATTCAATCTAATAAATTGAATGGATTTATTGAAAATTGGGTAACTAATAAGCATAATTGTGCAAATGAAGTTTGTGGCGAAACATGTGATTATTGTGAAAGATTTTATAAAGAATGTATAATAGATAAGGAGTAAGCAATGTTTGATGCCCATAGACATGATGAATTTTCATTTTTTGATGGATCGGGAAAGGCAGTTGAATTAGCAAAGCTTGCTAAAGAAAAAGGATATACAGCACTTGGCTTAACTAACCATGGAAATACTTCAGGCTTAGTACAACATTATGATGCATGTAAAGAGGTAGGTATTAAACCGATATTAGGTGTTGAATCTTATTTTCTTCCTGTTTATAAGGAGAATAAAAGAGGTTTTCATCTTTGTTTATATGCAAAAAATTTAGAGGGTTATAAAAATATAAATGCAATTCAAAGTGAAGGAGAAATGCAAAAATATTATAATCCAATAATTACATTTGATATTTTAGAAAAATATAGTGAAGGAGTTATTTGTTCAACTGCATGTGTTGCTGGATTTTTGGCGCAATGTATAATTCATAATAAATATTTGCAAGCAAGAAAATTCATAAAAAAAATGTTAAAAATATTTGGTGAAGATTTCTATATTGAAATACAACCATATAAGGTGTCTGAAAAAGGTTTGCAAGAAAAAGTAAATATAAAAGCAATTGAACTTGCAGAAGAATTTGGTGTTAAATACATTTTTACTTCAGATTCACATAGAGGCAAAAAGGAAGATATTGAAAGTTATATTGCAATGCATATGTTAAAAAATAGTAATCAAGAATATATTGAACATATTAGAAAAACATATTCAGAAAGATACATGCCCGATAATGATGAAATGCAGAAACGTTTTATTAGAATGCATAAGGAAGAATTGGGAATAAATAAATGTAAAAAAATTGTAAGTGAAGTTGAAAAGAATATGGATGAATTTGAAGAAAAGGTTGATGGAGAAATAATTGATAAACTTTCTTCAATTTACTCATTACCAAAATTTAATAAGGAAAAGAATTCATTCGATTTGTTGAAAATAAATGTTAAAAATGGTCTTAAAAAACGTAATATTTATAATAAAAAATATATTAAACGTGCAGTAGAAGAATTAAAGGTTATAAAAAGTAATTCTTTCGAAGATTATTTCTTGATTGTACAAGATTATGTTATGTGGGCAAAAAATAATGGGATAGTTGTAGGACCTGGACGTGGAAGTGGCTGCAACTGTCTTGTTAATTATGCGTTGGGAATAACTGATGTTGATCCAATAATTTTTGGCCTTGATTATAAACGTTTTATTCGTGAAGATAAAAAGCAATTGCCAGATATTGATGTTGACTTTGAAACTGATAGGCGTAATGAAGTAATTGACTACATGATTAAAAAATATAAAGGTTATGCAGTACAAATTGCTTCGTATGGTATGTATAAAGTTGATAATCTCGTTAATGATATTGTAAAATTATATGAAAATATGGAGCAAGAAGATATTAAGAAAATTAAGAAATTATTTAATGATAATAAGGATAGCGAAAAGCAAGTTGATATTGAACAGCTTAAAATGAATAAAATTGCACAAAAATATAATGCAAAATATACAGGAATAATCGATGTATTCTGTTTTATGTATAATAAAGTAAAGTATTTAGGGACTCATGCAGCAGGTGTAGCAATTTCGAATATACCAATTAATTATTATACTGCTGTAAGATATGATAAAAAGAATAATAAATATTTTTCAAGCTATAACTTAGTTGACCTGGAACGTTGTGGAATAATTAAGTATGATATGCTTGGCTTAAATACTCTAAATTCATTAAGAGATTATAGAGATAAATCGGGGCATAAACCAGAAATAATTGATATAGTGAAAGATGAAAAAATTTTAAGTGAATTTGCAAAAGGTAATAGTAATGCTGTGTTTCAGTTTGATTCGCAAGCAGCTCAAAATATTTTGAAGAAATAAATGTTGATAGCTTCAATGATGTTGTTGCAGCAAATGCAATGGATAGACCTGGACCGCTTAGCTTAGGAATTCCCGAAAGATATGCAACAGCAAAATTAACATGGAAAGAAAAAGATAATAAACCTATCTATGCAAAATATATAAATGATACTTATGGTTGTATTTTGTATCAAGAACAAGTGAATTCAATAGCAGTTGAATATGGTGGATTGAATTGGAATCAGGCAGATAAATTAAGAAAAATGGATGATCCTGCATCATTAAAATCAAGAAAATTGCTTGAGGAATTTCATGATCCATTTCTAAAAATATTTATTAAAGGTATGAAAAGATTTAATGTAAGCAAAGAAGAGGCTAGCCAGTTATTTGAAAATTTTTTAAATTATACATTCAACAAAGGCCATGCAGTAGGTTATGCATTAATTTCGTTTGAAGAAATGTTTTATAAAGTTTACTATAATACATTATTTTGGCAGGTTAAATTGAATTATTGTACGAATGATAATGAATGGAAATTTCAAAATTTAGCCGTAAATGATGGTGTATTGATCTTAACACCACATGTAAATGGTACAGCAAAATATTCAATGGTAAAAATTGATGGTGAAGAATGCATTTTAATGGGTATAAGTTCGTTAAAAGGAATTGGTGATAAAGTTGCAAAAAGTATTGAGGAAGAAAGATTAAGAAATGGTGATTATACGGATATAGATGATCTATGTGATAGATTACCAAAAAGAATAATTACAAGCAAAGTTAAAGAAGTATTAAAGGAAAATGGAGCTTGTATTTTTAATAAAAAAAGATATTTTGATTATGTAATGAAATATAATATGGACCTTGCTTCGAGGTGAAAAAATGGATTTGAAAGAAATACAAGGTATCTGTAAAGACCTTGAGAAAAAATCCGGAAAAGGATCTATATTCTTAACCGGCAAAAATACTACATTAAGAATTCCAAGATGGAGTACTAAAATTGAGGCATTGGATGACCTAATTGGTGGTGGAATGCCAAATGGAAGGATAATTGAAATATTTGGTCCTGAAAGCTCTGGTAAAACGTCTCTTGTTTATTGGTTAATGAGTTTGCATTCTTTAGGTTGCTATATTCCCATTGAGGGAACATATGATGAGGAAAGAGCAAAAAGTATTGGTGTAAAACCAAAGCAAATGATTGTTTATAGAGCTAATTATGGTGAAGAGGCATTAAATGCTGTAATTAAATTTGCTAAAGCTGGTATTCCAATAATTGCTATTGATTCAGTGCCTGCTTGCCAACCTAAGGATGATATAGATAAAATTGAGAAGGATTCACAAAACGAAATGAAAATTGGTGCTGTTGCAAGATTGTTTTCTAAAACATTGCCATCAATAGTTCGTATATGTGAGGAAACAGGGACTACATTAATTCTTGTTAATCAGGTACGTGATAAGATGAATGCAATGTTGTTTGGTGAAAAAGAGGATACTCCAGGTGGTAGGGCAATTAAATTTTATTCATCGATCAGAATTAAGATTGCAAGAAGGGCTTGGATAGAAATTCCAAATAAAAATCCTGCAATAAGTTCTGAAAATGAAAAAGTTGGTATAATAATGAAAGCAAAGGTAAGTAAAAGTAAGGTAAGTAATCCATTTGGTGAAGCTGAATTACCTTTCTTTTTTGATAGAGGATTTGTTTCTTATGATGATATTAAGCCAATAAGATCCGAATTAATGAAGTTAAGAAAGGAACAATTTAATGTCTGACTTAAAAAAGATATTGAATGCGCAAGCATCAAATGATAAATATGCTATGGAAGCTTTAATGTATAAGCAAAAGCTTGAAAAGTTATTTATTGATGTTCTAAAAACAGAAAAACATGAAGAAAGATATGGGCTTCATGCATCTGCAATTTTAGCATCTGACAATGTATTTTGTTATAGAGAGCAAGTATTATCTCTGTTTTATAAGATGAATCAGGGTGAAAATTTACCTATAAAAACTCTTAAAGTATTTTCGCAAGGAAATGCAATGCATGAAAAATGGTATAAAATGTTTAGAGCTTGTGGGGTAGATGTTGCAATTGAAAGAACGTTGTTTCTAAAAGAATATGATTTGAATTTCACGATTGATGCATTACTTAATTTTAAGAAATCAGGAGATCCAAAAGATGAAGTTATTTGTGATGTAAAATCACAAAGAACTTTTGCATTTAAGAAGCAAAAAGGCCATCCATCAGGAGAAAAACAAATTAATTTTTATATGTGGGCTTTAACAAAATATACTGGAATACCTCATAAAAATGGTTTTGTTCTTGTTGATAGTAAAGATGACCAAGAAATAAAGCCCGTTCCAGTTCATTGGGATAGTGATAAAAATGAACCATATGTAAGAAGATTGAAAGAGATACGGGAAATGAAAAAGATATTTCTTGAAGAGCATGAGGCTCCGCCAAGAAAATGCAATAATGCAAATTGCAAAAGAGCAATGGAATGCAATATGAGAGATGCATGCTTTAATATAGGGATAGGTAGAGTGAGGCTTAAATCAAATGTCGTACAAAATAGGTAAGGGAAATTTTGGTTGGCAAAAAAGTGAAAAGCCTAAGAAAAAAGCACCATCAATGGGATATAAAAAATGTATAATTGGGATTGATCAAAGTTATACAAGAACTGGAATTTCAATTGCAGTCGATGGTGAATTAAAAAAAGTAACAAGTGTAAATTTAACAAAAATACCAACAAAGACTATGAAACGTAGAACAGTAAATGAAAAATTAAAAAAATGTATTGAAATGTGTATAAAAAAATATGGAAAAGATAATATAGGAATCATATGCGAAAGAATAAGAACTATTACAAATGGATTTGATATTAGGCCAAATGTAATAAAACCAGCGGCTGCAATGATCTCAAATTTTGTTGATGTTGCATATGATTATGAATTAGATGTTTGGTCAGTAGATACAAGATGTTGGAAAAGTGCGATATTAGGCACAAGCAAACCAATATTCGAACCAATAGAAGGAGTAAGCAATATCCAAAAATTTGGTTCTGTTAGAAGAGTAATTGAATTAGGTTTTTATGATTCATTGGTAAGAGAAGGCAGGCATGGAGCTCATTATACATTGGATGATGATGCGGCTGATTCAGCATGTATTGCTTTATATGGATTTGTAAAAAATAAAAAATTAATGAAAGAAATTTGAAAAAAGTATTTACAAATGCATTTGAATATGATATAATATAATCATAAAAAATAAATTGTAAATTTAAGGAGTTGACCTAAATTGTTAAAAAGTGCTTATCATATTACAGGATTGAAAATTGAAAATAATAATCCATTTGAGATTATTAAACTTTGTTCGATGCTTGATAATAATCCTCATAATTGGGTGTTTGAAAATGAGAAAAAGAAGCGGTAAGTTTTATTCTCATAATGAAAAGAAAACATTAGGGTCTTTAGGATTCATACCATCACCAATGTCAGGTGCAGGTTGGATAGTAAAAGAAGATGGGGAAAATGATATAGCAATGGTACAATTAAAGTCAACAGATTCATCAAGTTATAGGCTTGATATGCTTGATATTAAAAAACTTGAATATCATGCTATGGTTTCAAATAAAGTTCCAATATTTTTAGTTCAATTTTTAAAGCAAGATAAAATTTATGCAATAATTGATGTTTCAAATATAAGTGATTTGTTTGAAGCATTAAATTGTAATAAAAAGCCTGAATATCAAAAAATAACAAAAATTGAAAGTAAAGATGAAAGAGAGGTAATAAAATCAAGTAAAAAATCACGTGATAAATTTATGAAAGAAAGGAATGAGAAATATACAAAACGAAAATGATATTATTGCAATAGGAATTTATAATGGTCATTCAGTAAAAAATAATTATGATGTAGAATTAAAATTAATTTTTGCTGAAGATCATATAAATGAAGCACTTCAATTTCTTGCAGGCCTTACCTGTTATATGAAAATTATCTGTAAAAAAATGAATGAAAAAATTAATATAGGAACGTGGTCATTAAATAAATTGACAATAGATAAAAATGCGCAAACAAAAATTTCTTTGAAATCTACAACAGAAAATGCAGATTTGGAAGGAATACAGAAGTTAATTTCCTCAATTGGGGAGGAAGAAAGAGAACTGATCTTTAAGATTAGATTTATTAAATAATTATAAAAAAGGAGTTATCAAAATGGCTAAAAATTGGAAAGTAGCAGAGGCTGTAAATGCAATTCGCAATGGTGATAAGGATGCAATTGCAGATATTGGTAGACGTTTTCCTTTGTTTGCAGTTAATGCAGCAACTGTAAATGATGGAGCGATGGGATTGATTGAGGCAATTCCCGAGTTTATCACTGTTCGCAAGATGGAGTCTGTGCTTAAGAAAGGCGTGGACGATTCTGAAGTTGAATCTGAAGAGGATGAAATTGACGAAGAGGAAGAGGAAGTAAAGCCCAAGAAGGAAAAGAAGGAAGAGAAGGTTGCCAAGAAAAAGGCTAAAAAGGCTGAAGAGGAAGAGGAAGAGGAAGAGGAAGAGGAAGAGGAAGAGGAAGTAAAGCCCAAGAAAAAGAAGGCTAAAAAGGCAGAAAAGCCTTCTAAAAAGAAAAAGGTAGACGACGATGATGAAGATGATGACGATGATTTTGACTTCGATTAATCAATAATAGGAGTATTTATGAATTGGTGCCTATAAAATTCTTTAGGTTAAATGTGAATGTGTAAAAATCTGCCAATCCGCTCCTAATATAACAGATGCATATAATATATTATTTAATTATAATATAAGGAGGAATCTCTTTCTCTGATTTGCGAATTATATGCATCTGTTATAAAATAAAGTGGGTGTAATAATGGAAAGCAAAATATATAGAATACAAAATCTAAATTGTTCAAAAAAAGAAAATAGAATAAAGCTTGTAAAAGCAATTATGAAATTAATAAAGGTGGAAAATAAACCATCGATTGAATTATTAGAAAAATGGCAACAATCGCTACAGAAAAAATATAAAATAAAAGTAAATGTGTTTGAAATAAGTAAATGTGATATTCAGGTAAGCATGGAAATAGAGCAAAATGTTTATTCGTCTTTTATCTGTAATACATATTATGAATCTTTGTGTAAATATATTTTAATGGTTTATGAACATAAAAAATATAAAGAAGAGGTGAGAAAGTTCAAATGAAAATTACAATTTATACAGATGGTGCATGTAAAGGAAATCCAGGACCAGGTGGTTGGGCATATGTATGTTTGTTTAATGGACGTCCTCATATAATTGCAAGTGGCCATAAAGATAAAACAACAAATAATTGCATGGAATTAACTGCAATTTACAAAGCATTGAATTATGTAAAAAAGTATAATGGTGTATATCATTTTAATATTGAATATTTTTATATTTGTTCTGATTCTGCATATTGTATAAATGCAATTAATCAAAAATGGATAGATAATTGGGAAAAAAATAATTGGAGAACTAATAAAAATATAGAAATAAAAAATAAGGAATTGTGGGAATCTGTTTATAAATTATTAAAAGAATTCAAAAATGTAAAATTTATAAAGATTAAAGCGCACAATGGAGTTAAATGGAACGAAATAGCTGATAAAAAAGCAAGTGATGCAGCAATATATGGTGCTTGAAAGTATTTACTTTTCCAAGTAAGAAGGTTTGAAATATGTTTTATTCAATGAAAATAAAAAGGTGTGACAAAACAAGATGCTTACCTAAAAGGCTGTAAAAAACTTGCTAAGTTTATTGCATCGCCTAAATACGATAATATAACGATAAAAGTTGAAAAAGGTAGTGAAACATCTTTTATATTTACTCTGTTTGCCTCTATAGATATAGGTAAAGAAGTTTCGCAATATTGTAAAATGTGTAAAGAATTTCATTGCTCTTTTTACGTTAACGAGGAATACAACTGTGCAAGATGTAATTTGAAAAATTGTATGCAAAGAATTAAAGGTAAAGCGGGTGTTATTAAATTGTATTATAAACATATAATAAAAAAGGAGTAATTTAAGTGGGACGAAGAGCAATAGATTATGATGTATATACTACAGAAGAATTGCTTGAAATGAGTCACGAAGATGCAATTGAAGGATTAACTGAAAAGCAAATTAAATTCTGTGAGGTATATGTCTTAAATTATAATATCTCTATTGCACTTCGTAAGGCAGGTTATGAAAGCGAAACATCTGGTGCGGCTTATAGAATAAGACAAAAGCCTGGATGCAAAAGGTATATACAATGGCTAAAAGCAAGAATGCTTCATGATACATTGATTAATGGTGAAGATATAATTAATCAATGGGTTAAGATAGCATTTGCGGATATGACTGATTTTGTTGATATTAATAAATTTGGTATTACTCTTAAACCTGTACGTGAAATGGATGGCCAACTTGTTAAATCCATAAAATCAGGTCGTGATGGTGTAAGTATAGAATTATATGATAAATTGAAGGCTTTGGATAGTCTTGCTAAATATACTGAGGATATGCCAAAGGATTATAAACAAAAAATTGAAGAACGTAAGATGGAATTAATGGAACAAGAATTTGAGCTTAAAAAATCTATTTATGATATGGAAAATAAAATTGAAAAGGATGATGGTTTTGTTGAAGCATTAAAACAAAGTGCAAAAATAGTATGGGAACAAAATGAAATATAATATGAAAGGAAAATAAAAAATATGAATATGAAAGAACAGTATTTACAAGCTAGAATAACTAAGGGAATGAGTAATGAAGAAATTGCAAAAGTTTATGGTGTTAAATTGAAAACTGTAACTAATGTAATTGGATCATATAAAAAATATTTGAAAGGTGTGCAAAGTAAAATGGAAAAAGAGTTTAGCTTTACAGAAGAGGCAGAATCTACTGAGGTAACTATGGAGGTAATTGAGCCTATTTATTGCAATTGTATAGATTGTGGTGAAGAGTTTGTAATTACTCCGGTTGAAATTAAATTTTATAGACGTCTTGGATATGCTATGCCTAAAAGATGTGAAAGCTGTAGGAAAAAAAAGAAAGTAGTACATAAATTTAGATGCATAGATTGTGGAGCAGATTTTACAATGAATGAATCGGAAATTGAATTTTACAACAAGAATAATTTGTTTATTCCTGTTAGATGCAAGCAATGTAGAGAGTTTAAGAAGGAAAGAAATAATAAGTAATTTACAAATTGGTAAGCCTGGAGAAAACTCCGGGCTATACCTGTATAAATAGGAGGAATAAAAATGCATGATATTGATGAAATGATTTATGCAGATCCAATCGATTGTAAAGAGCATAGTACAAAATGAGTGAAAATAATACACAAAATTTCCAGTTATGCTGGAATTGTAAAAATGCAACAAATAGATTTGCATGTCCATGGGTAGAAGATTTTTCACCAGTTGATGGCTGGGTGGTTAAGAAATCAAAAAGAAGATACAACTTAAACGATTATGAATCATTTGAAATAATTGAATGTCCTTTGTTTGAAAGGGGATAAATATGATAAATCAATTGCAAAGTTTCTTGTTTACATGTGATGTTGAAGGATGTAATAGTTCGCAAGAAGTAAAAACATTTGATATATTGCATGCAGTTAAATTACAAACAATTCGTGGATGGGAAATAAATTTAGAAAATTGTAAATGTAAATGTAGATTATGCGTACAAAGGGAGAAAGAAGAAAATGTGGTGGAGAATAAAACTGAAAATTGACAATTCGCAATATATAACTTTATATACAAACAAAGAAGAAAAGATAAAAGCGATATTTGATGTTATAAAAAAATGTGAAGAATATATTAATCATGAAGTAAAAACAATAGAAATTATATCATGTGAAAAGACACAAGCTGGTGATGATGTTTATTAAGGAAAGAAGGTGTAAATATTGTCTATAAAATATGTTGCTTTTAGCAAAAAGCAGCTACAATTATTAACATGGTGGACTGATGAAAGTCCATATCATGACTTAAATGGTGTAATTGCTGAAGGAGCAATTCGTGCAGGAAAAACAATCATAATGGGGCTTAGTTTTATTCTATGGTCTATGCAAAAATCATCTGATATAAATTATGCAATATGCGGTAAAACTGTTGCAAGTACAAGAAGAAATATAATTGAGCCATTAATTGAGATGTTAAAACAAAGAAAGTTTAAGGTAATAGATAGGAAAACTGAAGGTAAATTGATAGTAATAAAAAATAATAATAAAAATACGTATTATATATTTGGTGGTAAGGATGAAGGATCAGCTTCATTAATTCAGGGTATAACATTAGGTGGAGTATTATTTGATGAAGTTGCATTAATGCCAAGATCGTTTGTTGAACAAGCAATGG
>OIDW01000342.1_pt1 | contig 17736 bp, 12 predicted proteins | sample 1581621 | NCBI WGS metagenome assembly OIDW01 (sample SAMEA3882529, study PRJEB24775) | human gut metagenome | biome: human-associated habitat; feature: intestine environment; material: feces | place: Netherlands | collected 2009/2010 | reverse complement strand
GCACGTAGTCGGCAGAATAGAAGAAGGCTATCGACCCGACGGCAAACAGCATAATGAAGAAATAATGGCGTATGCGTGTGCTCAAGGCATTATATAAAAGGTAGCCTACAAGGAATGCGCTTACGGCCAGCTGCACCCATACTATGTCGAACGGAATGACGAACTCGGCGAACAGAAATGCCAGAAGGGTAGTACCGACGGTGTATGACAGGATAATCAGCGACTGTTTCTTGTCCTTGCAATAAGTGTAGACCATCGCCGAGGTGAAGATGTGCACGAGCAGCAGGACGGCAAACTTGCCTATCGAAGTGCCCGTGTCGAGCAGCAGGCTTTCCTCGTAGCGTATGCCTACGACGAAGTACACAATCATCGCTACGCCGGTGAACAGCACACTGCCTGTCATCCCCTCGCGGTAAAACATAAGGAAGAAGGAAATGTAAACGAGAGCCGAGCCTGTCTCTTTCTGCAACACTATGAACAGCATTGGCAACACCACGACGGCACATGCGGCGGCAAAGTCTTTCCAACGGTGCATGTTGAAGCCGTAGGTACTCATCAGTTTGGCCACGGCGAGGGCAGTGGCGAACTTGGCAAACTCGGCAGGCTGCACTCTCAAAGGCCCCAGTACGAGCCACGAGCGTGAGCCTTTAATTTCGTGGGGATTGAATATCGTGACGAATAGCAGCAGCAGCAGGAAGCCGTAAATGATGTAGGCGAAGGTGTCGTAAAACCTGTCGTCAAGCATTAGAAGCACGAATCCGAGGCAGATTGAAGTGCCAATCCATACTATCTGCATGCCCGAACGCGTGTCCAGGCTTAATATGTCGGCGTCGCCGTAAGTATAGCTCGCCCCGCACACACTGAGCCATCCGAACGCCAGAAGCGCCAGGTAAATGCCTATTGTCCACCAGTCAAGCGAGCGGAGTACGCTTTGTTGCCTATCTGTTTGCTGCACCATAAGATATACGTCTGTGTTGGAAGGCTTCCGCTTTCTTTTCCGATTCGGGCGAAAGCTTGCCTCTCAGGTACTGTTCAATCATCAGCGCGCCGATGGGCACGCCGTATTCTGCGCCGAAACCGCCGTTCTCAACATATACGGCGACGGCTATCTTGGGCTCGTTCATCGGCGCGAAGCCCATGAATATAGAGTGGTCCTGACCATGGTTCTGCGCCGTTCCCGTCTTTCCGCATACTTCATAATAGGGGCTGTTGGCCGCACGGCACGTCCCGGCCAGGACAGCCCGCCGCATGCCGGCTACTATGTAGTCGTACGCACGGTGGTTAGCCATGGTGTAATGCTTGTGTGTATATGCGGTATCGAGCGGTTCACCCTGTACTTTTCTGACTACATGCGGCTTGTAGTAAAAGCCACGGTTGGCTATTGTCGCACCGAGATTGGCTATTTGCAGGGGGGTAAGCAGCACTTCGCCTTGGCCTATTGCTATACTGATTACCGTCAGTCCATTCCATGATCCCTTGTATGCCTTGTCGTAATATTGTGCGTTAGGGATGAGTCCCCGCTTCTCGCCAGACAAGTCAATGCCAAGTTTGTAGCCGAATCCCATGCTTACCATATAGTCGCGCCATATGTTCATGGCGTCTTGTACGGTTTTGTATTTCTTCCTGTTGCCAAGCATATAGTACAGTCCCCAGCAGAAATAGCCGTTGCACGAGGTACCTATGGCCGGCACAAGGTTTATAGGTGAGGCGTGACCGTGGCAGCCTACATGCAGTCCTCTGCAATAAAAACCGTGATGGCACGGAAACATCGTATTCGGCGTTATAATGCCTTCGGTGAGGAATGTTAGGCCTTGCGTTGTCTTGAATGTCGAGCCTGGCGGATACATACCCATGATAGAGCGGTTTAAAAGAGGCTTCCATGGGTTGCGTGCGAGTGCAAGATGTGCTTTACTTCGTTTGCGTCCTGTAAGGCTTCGTGGGTCGTAAGTAGGCGATGACACCATGCATAAGACCTCGCCGGTTGAAGGCTCGATGGCTACAATGCTGCCTATTTTACCCTCAAGGAGCCGCTCTCCGAGGGCCTGCAGCTTGACATCAATGCTTAATGTGAGGTCTTTGCCGGGCACGGGGCGGCGGTCCAGCTTGCCGTTCATGTAGCTTCCCTGTATCCGTCCGTGGGCATCGCGTAGCATAATCTGCATCCCTTTCTCGCCACGCAGCTGCTTTTCGTAAAACTTTTCGACGCCCTGCTTGCCTATGTAGTCGCCCAGTTGGTAATAGGAATCTTCCTCAATGTCGGATTGGGATACCTCAGCCACGTCGCCAAGTACGTGCGCCGCGTACGGAGTTGTGTATTGCCTGACGCTTCGGCGTTGGACGTAGAAGCCGGGAAACCGGTATATCTTTTCCTGGAAAACGCTGAATTCCTTTTCCGAGAGTTGGCTCATGAACATTTGTTGGGTAAACGGAGAATAGCCGGGATTCTTGTTCCTGTCCTTTATTTCGGCCATTCTTTTTTCGAAATATTCCTTTGTTATTCCGAGCGACTGGCAGAAGTCAACGGTGTCAAGACGTCCTTTCTCCTCGTTCATGACCACCATTATGTCGTATGCATTCTGGTTATATACGAGCAACCGGCCGTTACGGTCGGAGATAACGCCGCGCGCCGGATACTCCACTTTCTTCAAAAAGGCGTTGCTGTCGGCGTTTTTCTTGTAGTCGTCACTCATTATTTGCAGGGTGAAAAGCCGTATTATATACACCACGACGATAAATACGGCCACTCCGCCGATGACGTATTTCCTATTTTCAAGTCCGTAGTCCCTGTCCATTTTCAAGCTCTTTCAGCCATGAGTAGTGGTGTTTACCGTTTCCTTACGTTTTCGATTACGAGGATTAGCACCACCGTCAGCACCGTGCTTCCGCATATATTCAAGGCCCATTGCAGCCAGTTGAAGAAGCTGAACATTTCAACCGTAAAGAACAGAAGGTTGAAAATGAAAACGCAGATGATGGTATAATACACGTATCTTGCCACTCCTAGCGACTTCATTGTCGGCATCATGTCGTCAGAGCTGTCCCTCGGTGCGAAAAGATTGAGCAGGTATGGCTGCAACAGTCCGATGAAAGTAGCTGACGAGGCTGCCACTCCGGGAGTGTTGGAGAACATATCAATGAATATGCCGAGGAAGAAGCTCCACAACAGTACGGCCCATCTTGGGAAGCCGCGCCTGAACAACATGATGAAATAAACGTACAGGAAAGGCGTCGCGCAACCGAAAAGCTCGATGTGGTTGAGCACCAATACCTGTACGATACATAAAATAATGAATGTGAAGAAATGTCTTATTACTTCGATTTTCATTCCTAGCGTTCCTAATTCTGCTTCAGTTTCAGTGAGTCTTCGGCGCTTTGCAGCAGTTCTATACGCTCTTTCATGGCGCTGTTGTCAATGACGCATACGTCACGGAGGTTGCCGAAATCGGTGGTCAGGCGTACTTGCACACGGTAGGAAAGGCCGTCGCTCGAGTTGTAAACGTGGAGAATTTGCCCAACGATAATGCCCGGCGGAAAAATTGACGAGTAACCGCTTGTCTCTACGAGGTCGCCCAAACGGAAGTGCGCATGTCGTGGAATGTCGTCGACGTACGCAAGGTCAGAGGCTCCGCCCGTCCAGTGCAGGTAGCCGTAGTATCCTCTCTTGCGGATTGTCACGCTGACGTTGGACTTTGAGTTGAGCAGTGGTATGACGATGGCATAATGTTCTGATACCATGTAAACTACGCCTACCACACCGTTGCCACAGGCTACTCCCATGTCTTTTTCCACTCCGTCAGCCCGCCCTTTGTCTATCGTTATGAAGTTGTCGCGTTTGTCGAGCGAGTTGGTTATTACCTTCGCGGGTATCAGCTTGTACTCGTTCAGCACTTGCATTTGCGTGCGCAAGAGCCATGTCGAGTCGCCGGTCTGGGTGTGTACTTGCGCCGCGAGCTTTCTTATTGTCTGTTCGAGATACAGGTTGCGCACGTTCAGCTGCTCGTTGATTTTCGTCAGGCTGAAAAAGTTTTTGATGGCAGCGTCAACCTCATACACCTTTCCGGCCACCACGTTTGCCGACGAGAACCATACGCTGCCCTGGTAACTGTTGAACCTGAAGAGCAGGACGAAGCTCACGACCTCAAGTATTACAAAGACAAACCAGTGATTGTATTTTGTGATGAAATCAATCAGGTTTCGCATTGTTTACCTCATCAGGAATGAGAAGCGGTCAACGTTCTTGATTGCTATGCCGGTACCTTTGGCCACGCTGTGCAGCGGGTCGTCGGCGACATGGAACGGTATCTTGATTTTATCGGTGAGCCTTTTGTCGAGGCCGCGCAGCAATGAGCCGCCTCCTGTAAGGTAAATGCCGTTCTTTACGATGTCGGCATACAGCTCGGGTGGCGTCTTTTCGAGGGCTGACAGTACGGCATTCTCTATTTTCGCTATGGTCCTGTCGAGGCAGTGGGCTATCTCCTGGTAGCATACGGGCACTTCCATGGGCAGTGCGGTTACCTTGTTCGGGCCATGTACGACATAGTCTTCGGGAGCTTCTTCGCCAAGATCCGTGAGGGCCGAGCCTACGTGAATCTTTATTCGTTCGGCCATGCGCTCGCTCACTTTTACGTTGTGTTGCTTGCTCATGTACTCGCGAATTTCGTCCGTAAGGTCGTCGCCGGCTATTCCGCCCAACGAAATTACCGCTATCTCGGTACTTCCGCCGCCTATGTCTACAATCATGTTGCCCTCCGGAGCCTCTACGTCAATGCCGATACCGATAGCTGCTGCCATCGGTTCGAATATAAGGTAAACGTCGCGGCCGCCGGCATGCTCGGCAGAGTCTCGTACGGCGCGCAGCTCAACCTCGGTAGAACCCGACGGTACGCCTATCACCATGCGGAGCGAAGGAGAGAAGAGGCGGCTGCCAGTGTGTACCATCTTGATAAGTCCGCGCATCATTTGCTCGCAGGCAGTGAAGTCTGCGATTACTCCGTCACGCAAAGGCCGTACTACGCGGATGTTGTCGTTCGTCTTCTCGTACATCATCTTGGCCTTGTCGCCAACTGCTATCATCTTGTCGGTGCGGCGGTCAAGCGCCACTACCGAAGGCTCGTCAACAACAATCTTGTCATCACTGATAATGATGGTGTTGGCCGTGCCTAAGTCCATTGCAATCTCTTGGATAAATGAAAAGAATCCCATACCTTATTTAATTCACTATTCTTATTTCATAATTCGTTATCGGGCGGGATTTAATTCGTAATTCATAATTCATAATTCATAATTGGGATTCACGATAATCCGGCATGATATAAACGCCATTAACCCAATTATGAATTATGAATTATGAACTATGAATTAAACCAGTTGTGTATTGCCGTGTCGTAATGGCTGCTTACTCCGAAGGCTCTTGTGGCGAACATGCGGCGGTCTTCGATGTCGGTCTGCGCGCCCTTTTTGTTCAGGATGTCGAGCAGAACGCCGTATTCGGCCTTGCTCGGCACTATTACCACGTCATTGAAGTTCTTTGCTCCGGCACGTATTAGCGATATTCCGCCTATGTCTATCTTCTCGATTATGTCAGCTTCAGACGCTCCGCTGGCCACGGTCTGCTCGAAGGGATACAGGTCTACGATGACGAGGTCTATTTCCGGTATCTCGTATTTACCCATTTGCTCACGGTCGCCCTCGTTGTCGCGGCGGCCGAGTATGCCTCCGAATATTTTGGGGTGGAGTGTCTTTACGCGTCCACCCAGGATTGAGGGGTATGTCGTAACGCTTTCAACTGTCTGGCATTCATAACCCAAAGATTCGATAAACTTCTGCGTTCCGCCTGTCGACAAGAATTTCACACCCTCCGCGTTGAGCTTCGCAAGCAGCTCGTCAAGCCCGTCTTTGTGGAATACAGAGACGAGAGCCGTCTTGATTTTTTTTGTTCCTGACATATCTTGATAAACTTGATTGTTTTTAGAGTGCAAAGATAGTGCAAGTTGAGCGAAATACAAAATAAAAGCGAGTAAAACGAGCATTTATTTTTATTTCCGAGACGCAGCCTATATTCTGTAAAGATAATGCAAGTTGAGCGAATTGCCAAATCGCCGAAAGGCAAATACAAAATAAAAGCGAGTAAAACGAACTTTTATTTTTATATGAATGTCCGCAATTAACCAAACCGCCATTAATAAGGCATAAACCAACGAGGCATTTGTCTTTAACTCCTTAGTGAGCGAAGCGAACGTTAACTACTTTAACTCCTTTAACTACTAATGAATGGGAGCTTTGCGGACATTCATATATTTTTATTTGTCATCGCTTCCGTGTTTTTCGTGGTGCCGTTGGCGGCGCTTTTTCCACACAGTCTCGGCCTATTGGTAAGTCGCTGATAGTCAGATGGCTTGCAAAATGCCGTCTTTCGCATTGTAAAAGACGGCATTTTAGGCGTTAAAAGGTGGCCTTTTGCAACGCGAAAGGCTACCTTACGGAAATCAACCTACGATATGTCCGTCAAACAGGTGTATCGTCCTGTGGGCTATCTGGGCGTCGTGCTCGTTGTGGGTAACCATCACTATGGCCGTGCCTTCCTGGTTAAGCTCGGTCAACAGACGCATTACCTCGGCGCCGTTCTTCGAGTCCAAGTTACCCGTGGGCTCGTCGGCGAGTATCAGTTTCGGGCCGAACACTACGGCACGGGCTATCGCCACACGCTGCTGTTGTCCTCCGGAGAGCTGGTGTGGGAAGTGCTTTGCCCTATGGCTTATGCCCATGCGCTTCATCACCTCCTGCACTTTCTGCCTGCGTTCGGCCTTGCCCACGTTGAGATAGGTCAGCGGCAGCTCGATGTTTTCCTCCACGTTAAGCTCGTCTATGAGGTTAAAGCTCTGGAAGACGAAGCCTATCTGCCCCTTGCGAATGCCCGTGCGGTCTTTCTCCTTGAGCAGTGATACTTCCTGTCCGTCCAGCCAATACATCCCCGAAGTGGGGTTGTCCAGCAGTCCGAGTATGTTCAACAGTGTTGACTTTCCACAGCCCGACGGACCCATTATGGCGACAAACTCGCCGTTGTTGACTTCAAACGATACTTTGTCCAGCGCGATAGTCTCCACCTCTTCCGTGCGGAACGACTTGCTAAGATTCTCTACTTTAATCATATTTTTTAATTTTTAGTTGACAAGTTACAAGTTGACAAGCAGACGAGGAGATTTGTCTTTTCTCCTGGATGCCGTCGTATTGTGGCTTTCTTAACAACAAGGCATTTCTCCTTGTCTGCTTGTTTGCTTGTCACTTGTCTGCTGTTAATAATTCTTCCTTTTTATTTTAGTTGACAAGTTACGAGTTGACGAGCATACGAGCAGATTTGTCTTGCTCTGACGAATATGTCTGGCAGGAATAATATACCTTATATTCTGAATGCCGTTTGACGGCAAAAGGTAATCTCCTTGTCTGCTTGTCACTCGTCTGCTTGTTGACTTAAGAATATCATTCGTCTTTAAGATACTTCACAGGATTGCCGTTGGCGGTCTTGTATGCGTCGGCTATTACCGTCGCGGCGACGACTGCCAGCACGGCGACTGTGCCCAAGACGAACAACCAGAGGCTCATGTCGGCCTTCACGCTGAACTCCTCCAGCCATTTGTCGGCTACCATACCGGCCAGCGCCGCGCCGACGACGGCCGATGGAACTGCCATAACCAGTATGCCGCTGAGCATCAGGCGGAGCACGTCACGGGTGCTTGCGCCGTTCACTTTGCGTATCGCTATCTCCTTGCTTCGCCGCTGCATCTCGTCGTTTACGTAGCCGATGAGGCCGAGCAGGGCTATCAGCAGGGCGCACAGTCCCGCTATGCTGACCGACGAACGGAAGTTCTTTACCGCGTCATAGTTGGCGTTCAGCTGCCTTTGGTAGCTGTCAACGATGATAGTCTTGTTGGGATACAGCCGTTGCAGACGCCGCTGTACGGCCTGCATGTTGTCCGTTGTCAGGTCGTGGAACTTCAGCAGGAAGTAGCTTATGTAGCTGTCGTAAGGGTCGGCGTAGAACATCATCGTGGGGCGGTCGTCGTCATCCAGCGCCGTGCTTGCGTGGAAGTTGTCGTATATTCCGACGATGGTGAACAGGTTGGTATATACCCGGCTGTGCTCCGTTACAAGTATCTTGCGGCCTATCACGTCGTTCCATCCCTTCTCGTTCTTCAGCTTTTGGGCGAAGTCGGGGCTTACCATCATCTCCCTCAGGCTGTCGCTGTGGGCGTTGAAGCCGCGTCCCTGCTTAATCTTAACGCCCGTCATGTCAAGGTAGTTGGCGCCCGCCATGTACAGGTCGTGGGCGTTAAACAGCTCTTCTCCCGTCTCGGGGTCAACTATGTTGTTGCCACTGGCGTTGTCGTACATGGGGTATGTCACCTGCGTCCACGCCTCTATCTCGGCCATCTTGTTAAGTTCGGTCACCATGGCGCGGCGTTCCTGTCCCTTGGTTTGGCTGACGTTGATTATCGCCAGGCGGTCTTATTCATAGCCGAGGTCGAAGTTCACCAGCTTTGAATACTGCCTGTTGACAATCAGGAGCAGGCACACGAGGAAGCTGACGAACACGAACTGAACGGCCAGCAACACCAGCTTCCACCGCCGGCGGTTCTCCGTGAAGCCGCGGAAGGCCGTCGTCACGGGCACGGCGTTGTATATCTTGCCGGGCAACAGGGCGCTGATGATGAACACAACGACCAGCAAACTTATGAGCACCAGCACGCCGCTGTTGGTGAAGAGGTCGGTCACCGGCGCCGACAGCAGCGTCTCAATAGAGCCTTTGCAGGCGTAAACCAGCGCCCCGGCCAGCGCCAACGCCATGATGATATGCGCCAAAGTCTCGCTTACCGTAATGCCGAATATGCTCTTGGGCATGGCTCCGTAGCACTTTCTTACCGCCATTTCGCGTGCCCTGGTGACGGTGTTTCCCATCACGATAAGAAGGTAGTTGAGCACGCTGGCGGCCAATACCACGGCGGCGAGGATGAGCAATACGGGCAGCATCTGCTTCGCGTCGCTGTTCTCGTAGTGGTATTCTGATATCGGGGTGAACGCCAGCGAGAAGTCGATTTCTTCTTTTTTCAGTTCCTTTAAAAACTTGTTCACGATACTTTTTACCGTCGCGTCGAAGTCGCCAAGCTCGGGATTGCAACCCTCGGCCACCTTTATGAACGACTTGTAGCGGTCGTTTCCTACCAGGTTGTCCTATCCGTCGTAGCTGAAACTGCGCTGTGTCGCCATGGATAGCATGACGTCATAGTCGTGGAAAGTCGAGTTCCAGGGGTAGTCTTCATACACTGCGCCGACGGTCATCACCAGTCCCGGGATGGTGGTACTCTCCAGTTTGCGGCCTATCACGTCGCCGCCCATGCGCTCGGCCATCGTCCGCGACACGAGGCAATAGAACGGTTTTCGCAGTACGTCGTCAGCGTCGCCCTCCAAAATCCTGGCCGGGAACACCTTGAAGAAGCACGAGTCAACGATATACACGTTGCCCTTGACGCGACGTTCCGTGTCCATTTTCATCTCCTTGTCGGTGCAACAAGGGTTTATTCTCGTTGCCTCCGTTATCTGCGGGATATACTTTTTCAGTGCAGGGGCAATGCCTCCGGGCGTGTTTCCGTACATAGATTCCGGGTCGGAACCTCTCTGTATAATCTCGCTTATCCGGTAAATGCGGTCGTGGTCGGGGTAGCACGTGTCGTATTCACGCTCGAAACACAGCTTGGCAATCAGCACCGAGGCCAGCGCGAAGCCGACGCCGAGGCATAGTATCTTGACGAAATTGTGCTGCCCTCGGCGCGGAATGTTCTTCAATGCTTGCTTAATGTTGTTCATATTTGTGGTTGTTTAGCCCCCTCCTAACCTCCCCGAGGGGAGGAATTGGGTTGCTTGTGTTTATTTATTCATTATATTTATTTCCAGTTTCACATCCTTTCTCCTCCCTTCGGGGAGGCTGGGAGGGGCTTATTTATAATTTCTTGATAATCAATATGTTACGAATGGCCTTGCAAAAGACCATCTTTTGACCTCTAAAAGGTGGCCTTTTACAGCCTAAAAGGCCACCTTTTGCAACGCCATTTGCCATGTTTTACCTTTTTACTGTTTTACCTTTTTACTTTTAATCGTCTTTTCTCACCTTCTCACTTTTTCACCTTCTCACCTTTAAACTTATTCTTGTTTAATGTTCTTCACCGGGTTTTCGCCCGCCGCAATCCAACTCTGTACTGCCACTGCGGCGAAACTTATCAGCAGAACGACGGCGCCCGCCACGATAATCCACGGCCACCACGTGATGCGATAGCTGTATTGCGAAATCCAGTCGGACATGAAGTGCACGATAATCGGCACGGCAATGACGAACGCTATGCCCACGTATAGCAGGAAAGTGCGTATCAACCGCCGCCGCACCTGGTCGCTCGTAGAGCCGAACACCTTGCGGATGGCTATCTCTTTCGCCCTTTGCTGGATGAAGTAAGTCGACATTGCGACAAGCCCGAGGAGCGATATTACTATCGCGACGAAGGCGAAGAGCGACACGATTTTCGTAGTGCGGATTTCCTCCTGGAACACTTCCTCTATCTGTTTGTCGACAAACGGAGATGACGACTCGTCAATTTCCTCGTGGAATACATCTTTATATATGTCCTTGATTTTGGCGTATGCCTCTATCGGATCGCCCTCAACCTGCACCGTAACGGTCCACGGCATGGTGACGTTCTTGGTCACGAGGATAAGGATTGCCCGCTGTTCGGCCAGTATCGAGCCGAGGCGTATGTCGTTGATGACGCCCCCGTACTGCGGCTTTTCCGGGAAACGGTAGAATTGGCTGCCGTCATACCTGTCGCTAAGATGCGTGTCAGTGGGCTTCATGTGAAACGCTTTCAGGGCCAGGTCGTTAAGATACAGGATGCTGTCGCCCTTTGCGTGCAGGTCGGTTTTCAGCGTAATGCCGTAGATTTTCATAAATTCCGGCGTCGTGATGAACAGCTGGAACGACGTAAAATCATTGTCCCCGTCCAGTTGTATGGTGTTGTTATTGCCTCCGTCGGTCGGCGTTCCCATAGACGGAGCTGCCGCCTTGACTTCCGGCATGGCGCGTAACTTATCGAGGAACACGTCCAACTTGTTGCTCGCGAATGCCCTGCCGCCAGATATCGTGAGGTTGTTCACTGTCTTGAAGCCTAACGGAGCCTTCACCAGATGCAGCATCTGGAACGACATTATGAGGGCGCAGGCCAGCATGGTTATGGTTATCACGTTCTGCACCGTTATGAAAACGCGCGAGAAGAACATCTTTGTCTGCTTTGTAAACGTGCCGCGTACCACCTCGATAGGCTTCACCTTAGAGAGTATCGTGGCAGGAAGCACGCCTGCGATGAGGCTCACCACGATGACGAAAGCCGCTAATACGGCTATTCCCAAGGGGCTGAACAGCGGAGCAAGGCTTATCTTCGTGTCGAGCAGACGGCCTATATAGGGCGCAAATACGTAGGCAAGGGCGATGGCGATGACGAGCGACAGCAGGCACATTACTAACGATTCGCCGAACATGTTGGTGCCGACGCCCGCCTTTGTGCAGCCGAAGAGGCGGCGCGTGGCCATCTCCCGGGCGCGGTAACCGCTTTGGGCTACGGTCAGGTTGATGTAGTTCATTATCGAGAAGAGCAGGATTACCACCGCTACGGCTGCCAGAATGCTTACCAACTTGAAGTTGCCTAAGTGCAGATAGTACAGGTTATCGCAGCCCGAGAAGTACAGCTTGTCGAGCGGAATGAGCACGGGGCTAACCTGGGTGTAACCATCTTCCGGCCCGGGCCAGAACGTCGGGAAAAACTTCTGCACGTCTTTCTCTTTTTGCATAAAGTCCGTTCCCTTGCGTACTTGCACGAAAGCCATTGTTGAGCCGATGGCTATTGACATCGGGAAGTTTTCGTCTGAGTAAGCGTTACCCATCAGATTGCAATAAGAGAAGTCCACGATGGCGCACACGTCCTTGTTGATTATCGTGCCGTCGAAGTCATGCACCACGCCCGTTACGCGTAAGTGGAGCGAGTCTTCGGTCATTATGGGCCGACCGATAACGTCGTCAGTGCCGAACATCCGGCGCGCGAAGCTCTCCGTCAGCACGATGTTGTTCCTCTGGTCGAGGCACGTTTGGCGGTCGCCGCGCAGCAGTTTGAAGTCGAACATCGAGAAAAACGTCGAGTCGCTCATCAGCACATCGGGGTTTAGTATGTCCCCGCGGTCGAGCAGGCGCAGTCTGCCGCAAGTGAATCCGCAGGTCTGTTCAATCTCTGGATATTGCTTTTTCATGTACCGCAGCACCGCGTGGTGGCTGCCGGCTCTTGGTTTCGGTTCGTCCTTCAGCTTCAATCCGACGGCGTAAATGCGGTCGGCCTTGCTGTGCTGGCGGTCTACGCTGAACTCGTGCCACGCGTAAAGGCCGATCAGTATGACGAACATCAGGCTGACGGCGAGGCCGAACACGTTGACCGCCGTGTATGCCTTGTTCCTCGAAAGAAACGTGAAATAGCTCTTTAAGTTGAAGTTTGGCATGATAATATGGGGTTTATAAGCCCCCTCCTAACCTCCCCGAGGGGAGGAATTGGGTTGCTTGTGTTTATTAATTAATTATATTTATTTTCAGTTTTACATCTCTTCTCCTCCCCTCGGGGAGGTTGGGAGGGGCTGCTTTGTAATTGTTTGATAATCAATGTATTACAAATGGTATTGCAAAAGGCCGTCTTTTGGTCTCTAAAAGGTGGCCTTTTACCGCCCAAAAGGCCACCTTTTGCAACGCGAAAGGCCATCTTTTAGCCCCCTCCTGATTTCAAGAGTAGCCCCCACCTAACCTCCCCGAGGGAAGAAACAGGTTTGCATTGTTGTTTTAATGTCATTTGATTGCTGTTTTTATTGTTCTACATTTGTTTTTCTCCTCCCCTCGGGGAGGTTGGGAGGGGGCTTTTTGGCATCACTCCAGCACGAGTATCTCGTTGTCTTTGTAGCTTTCGTAGCCGCTGACTATTACCTTTTCGCCGGGTTCGAGTCCTTCCAGCACCTCGTAATACTGCGGGTTCTGCCGGCCGATACGTATCTTGCGGCGGTAAGCCTTGCGGCCGTCCTTGTCGAGAACGAATATCCACGAGCCGCCCGTTACGCTGTAGAACGTGCCTTTGGGGATGATTATTGCCTTCTTGGCCTCGCCCAATTGCAGGTCGACGTAGTACGTCTGGCCCGTCCGTATGTTCTTAGGGCGCTCGCCACGGAACACGAAATCAATCTTGAAACGTCCCTCGCGAACCTCGGGATACACCTTGCGCACTCGCAAACGGTACTTTCTGCCGTTCTGTTCAAACGTTGCCTGAAGGCCCGTATGCACCCGGTCGATGTAGTGTTCGTCAACCTGCGCCTCCACCTTGTAGTCGCTCAGGTCGTTGATAACGCCGATCTTCTGCCCCGGCGATATGCTCTGGCCCAGCTCTACGTCAAGTAGTCCTATCTCGCCGTCGATGGTCGAGCGTACGTCGAGCTTCGCCTTGCGCTGCCGCACCAGCTCAACATTCTTGCGCATCGAGGCCAGGTCGCCCGTCATCTGCGCCACCTGCGAGCGGTTAAGCTCGTTAGTCTTCTTCAGCCGCTGCTGTATCAGCTCCTCTTTCTGCACCGCCAGCTCGTAGTCTTCTTTCGCCTTGAGGTACTCTTCGCGTGAGTTCAGCTCCTCCTTTTGCAGAGCTGCCTGGTGTTTGTATGCCCTACGCTTGGTCTGCACGTCCATCTTGAGCTGCAAAGCCTCGTTGCGGTTGTTCAGGTTGTCCTGCTCCATTGATAGCTGCGTGCTCCTCAGCATGTTCTGTTTCTCGGCAAGCTCGCTCTCGGCGTTGAGTATTTCGAGGTCGAGGTTAGAGTTGTTAAGGCGCACTATGACGTCGCCCTTCTTCACGTGGACGCCCTCTTCAACAGTCTTTTCAAGCACAACGCCGCCCTCTTCGGGTGAAATCTGCACCACCTGGATAGGAACCACGCTGCCGTCTACGCTCACGTAGTCGTCAAACTGCGCGTTCTCTACCGTCCCGATGTTAAGTCCGCGGCGGTCAACGCGCAGTGTCGACGAGAAGTTTGACGTCGCCAGCCACACCAATATTACTATTACGAGCAGTCCGCCGCCCGCCCACGGCCAGTATTTCCGCGGCAGGATGTATTTCTTTTTCTTCAGTTCAATGTCCATAACGGTTCGTTGTTTATGTAGTAGTTGACTAATTTCTGCCTTATTGCCACGAGCATACGCATCTGCAGCAGCGTGATCTGGCTCTCCAGGTAGGTCTGTGCCGACTCGTGAAGGTCGAATGTTGACAGCATGCCTTCCTCGTACTTGCGGTACGAAAGGCGGTAGGCCAGCGAGTCTGCGGCCGTCTTCTTCATCATCTGCCGCAGCTCCTTGGCATATCCCTCGTAGTCTATTATCGCCTGGGTGGCGTCGTCGTGCAGCTGTCGTTTGGCGTCAATGACGTCAAGTTGGGCCAGCCGGTAGCTGGTCTTAGCCTGCTTTACCGAGCGCCATGTGCTTGGAGAGAAGATGGGAATGCTCAGCGTCAGCGTGACGTATTCGCCCAGGTTGTTGCGCATTTGCGAGCGGAACGGCTCTATGGCAAGGTCTGATGACATGTTCTTGTAGTAGCTTGTCGACACGCCGCCGCCCAGATACAGCGACGGCAGCAGCGCCGCCCGCTGTATCTTCCAGTCAAGACGCGCCTTCTCGGCGTCGGCCTCGGCCATCACTATGCCAGGCTTCGAGTTTACCGCCTGTTCGCTGACGGTAAGTCCGAAGGGCAGGGTGGGGGTGAGCGCTGCTATCGAGCAGTCTATCGAGAGAGTATCTTCCGTGGGGTAGTTCATGGCCGACTTCAGCGAGAGCAGCGCCGTGCGGGCGAGGTTCTGCTGGTGGAGCAGGTTGTAGTCGTCCTCCGCCACCTGGCTCTCCATCTGCACAACGTCGGGCCGGCTCTTCTCGCCCAGCTCGTAAAGGCGGCGCGTTTTCCTGAGCAGCGCCTGCGAGTCGTCGAGCTTCTTGCGCATAAGTTTTATAGACTCTATGGCATACGCCGCGTCGATAAACTTCTGCATTACGTCTATCGCCTTGTCGTCGCGCGCCTTTTGCACGGCCGTTGCCGACGTGTTCTTGGCCAGTCGGGCCTTGCGAAAGGCGTTCCACGTCTGTCCGCCGTCGAATATCGGCAGCGACGCGCTTAGCGAATAGTTGTTGTTAAACGTCGTTACATTATTATATGTATTGGTCTCAGGGTCGATGTTACGTCCCCAGTTGTACTGTCCGCCCACCTGTGCCGACACGCTGGGCAGGAAGTCGAGCAGCGACGTGCGGTAGTCGGTGAGCGCCTGCCGCTGCTCAATCTTCTGCCGCCCGACCTCTGTCGAATGTTCCACGGCGTAGCTGATACACTGCCGCATGGACCATTCCGTCTGGGCGAATCCCGCAGTCGGGACTGCGAGGGCTGTTAAAATTATGGTAATTCGTCTGTTCATACGCTTAATATATAGCCAATACCGTGCCAAAACAGCTATATCGTTGATTATCAACATGATAGCGTTTTGTGGCCATCAGGTCACTGTCCAATTATTAGACAGTGGCTGTCTAATAATTGGACAGTGACCTGATGTTTGCCCGTATCCGTTCGTAGTCATCGCCGTATCAATTATTCGGGTTTGCGAAAGACCGTCTTTTGCCTTGCGGTTTGCCGTCTTTTACGCGCTGAAAGACGGCCTTTTATGCTGCAAAAGGCCATCTTTTGCAATGCTCAGGGTAACATCTTGATAGTCAACTGGTTATGAATGTGTCAAAAATTAGGGGTAAGGATGCCTATAGAAAGGACGTCTCCGACGCCCTATTAAATAACCCGAACATCATAATACGTTTTACTTTTTATCAACATCCGCAAACATCTGCACTACCGTTAATCGTGCATAAGCAGGCAAGGCATTTGTCTTTAACTCCTTAGTGAGCGGAGCGAACGGTAACTACTTTAACTCCTTTAACTACTAAATGAATGTTCGTTTTGCGAACATTCATTTACTTTTTACTTGTTAATTTTTAATTGCGAGCTTGCTACCCCTCTAAAATTGTCCAAAAAATAGACACTCGCTTGCATTTCTCGGCATAACGGATTAATTTTGCATTACGATGAAACAAGGAACAATTCTCGTGGTTGACGACAACCGCAACATACTGGCGACGGTGAAAATGCTGCTCGAAGACTACTTCGAGACCATCGTAGCCATTGCCAGTCCCGACAATATACCTGCCCGCCTGCGTGAGGACAGGCCCGACGTTGTGCTGCTTGACATGAACTTCCGCAGCGGAATGAACAGCGGCAACGAGGGACTTTACTGGCTGAGGCAGGTTAAGAAGCTCAGGCCCCAGGCCCAGGTGGTGCTCTTTACGGCCTATGCCGACATCCAGCTGGCCGTGACGGGACTCAAGGAAGGCGCCGCCGACTTTGTCGTGAAGCCGTTTGACAACGCCAAGCTCGTGGCCGCCCTGACCGACGCCTACCGCAAGACTGCCGGCACAAAGACCGCCGTCAAGGCTGGCGGAAGCGGTATGTTCTGGGGCCAGTCGCCGTGCATGCAGGAGCTGAAAGCCATGGTCGAGAAGGTGGCGGCTACCGATGCCAACATCCTTATAACGGGCGAGAACGGCACGGGAAAGGAAGTTCTTACCAACGAGATACACCGTCTGTCGCTGCGGCGTGACAGGCGCCTGGTCACGATAGACATGGGCGCGGTGGCCGAGACGCTGTTTGAGAGCGAGCTGTTCGGCTACGTCAAGGGAGCGTTTACCGACGCCAAGGCCGACAAGGAAGGTATGTTCGAGCTGGCGGAGGGCGGCACCCTTTTCCTCGACGAAATCGGCAATCTCGGCTACTCGTTGCAGGCCAAACTGCTTACCGCCCTGCAGCGGCGCAGCATTGTGCGTGTGGGCGGCAGTCGCCAGATACCCATCGACGTGCGGCTGGTCTGCGCCACAAACCGCGACCTGCGCCGGATGGTGGCCTCGGGAGAGTTTCGTGAAGACCTGCTGTACCGTATCAACACCATACACCTGCACCTGCCGCCTCTGCGCGAGCGGCGTGAGGACATTCCGGCGCTGGCCCGTATGTTTCTCGACCGCTACGTTACGATGTACAACAAGCCGCGCATGGACTTCACGCCGGCGGCCGAACGCAAGATTGCCGGTCTGCCGTGGTACGGCAACATACGCGAGCTGCAACACTCGGTAGAGAAGGCCGTTATCCTGGGTGACGGCCGTATGATAGACGAACAGGACATCGACGGCAACACGGCGGCCGCGGAAAAGCCGCTCGACGAGGTGCAGACCATTGACGAAATGGAGCGCAGGCTAATAGAAAAGACCCTGCGCGAGTGTGAAGGCAACATGTCGCTGGTGGCCTCGAGGCTTGGTGTTTCACGGCAGACGCTGTACAATAAGATTAAGAAGTATGGACTTTAGCGTAATCATCCTGTCCGTCGCGGTAGTCGTTCTGGCCTCGTGCTGCCTTTATCTGAGGCGGCGATATAAGGGCACGGTGCGCAAGGTAGCGTTCATGTTCAACGCCCTTGACAACGGAGACTATACCTTCCACTTTCCCGAAAGTGGCCGCACCGACGACGACAAGCTGCTTAACGCCTCGCTGAACAGGG
>OIDW01000341.1_pt1 | contig 17796 bp, 17 predicted proteins | sample 1581621 | NCBI WGS metagenome assembly OIDW01 (sample SAMEA3882529, study PRJEB24775) | human gut metagenome | biome: human-associated habitat; feature: intestine environment; material: feces | place: Netherlands | collected 2009/2010 | reverse complement strand
GTCCGCACCGATTGCCGGGCCGTACGCCGACCGCTTTCTCCACTACATCAACCAGAAGCTCAACGAGAGCCTCGACTGCGTGATCATCTCCGACTACGGCAAAGGCTCCTGCACCGAGCAGAACTGCCAGAAGATCATCCAGGCCTGTCACGCCCACGGCGTGCCCGTCGTCGTCGACCCGAAGGGCACAAACTGGGCCAAGTATGCGCACGCCGACTACATCACGCCGAACCTCAAGGAGATCAATGCGGTGCTCCTCGAGCCCATCCGCAACGAGGACAAGGCCGTCGAGAAAGCCGCGCACTACGTCATGCGCAAGTTCAAGCTGCGCAACATCATCGTCACGCGCTCCGAAGAGGGCCTCTCGCTCGTGCGCGAGGACGAAGTCGTCCACATCCCGACGAAGGCACAGGAAGTCTTCGACGTCTCCGGTGCCGGCGACACCGTTATCGCCGTCTTCGCCATGGCCCTGGCCGGAGGCCTCTCGCCGCGCGACGGCGCCTACATGGCCAACCTCGCCGCCAGCGTCGTCGTCGCCAAGCTCGGCACCTACGCTGTCAGCCGTGAAGAGCTCATGAAGGTGCTCAAGGGCGAATAAAGAGCAAACAGTCACTTAGTGAACTTATACAGGAGGAATCCACATGATTATCGTAACAGGTGGTGCCGGTTTCATCGGCAGCAACATCGTCAAAGAACTCAACCGCCGCGGCCGCACGGACATCCTGATCGTCGACGACCTCAAGGACGGCCAGAACTACAAGAACCTCCGCGGCCTGCAGTTCATCGACTACCAGTACAAGGACGACTTCCTTCAGAGCATCGAGGACGACGACTTCGACGGCACGGACATCGACGCCGTCTTCCACGAGGGCGCCTGCTCCGACACGATGGAGTACGACGTCAACTTCATGATGCGCACGAACTACGAGTACTCGAAGTCTCTGCTGCACTTCTGCCTGCAGCACCGCATCCCCTTCATGTACGCCTCGTCCGCCTCGACGTACGGCGGCGGCAAGAACGGCTTCTGCGAGGGTGACGAGTGCGAGGACGCCCTGAACCCGTACGCCTTCTCGAAGCTCGCCTTCGACCGCTACGTGCGCCAGGTCATGCCCGAAGCCCACAGCCAGATCGTCGGCCTCAAGTACTTCAACGTCTACGGCCCACAGGAGCACCACAAGGGCAAGATGGCCTCCATCTTCTACCAGCTCTACAACCAGATCAACGAGACGGGCAAGGCACACCTCTTCCGCGGCTGGGGCGAGATTGCCGGCAAGCCCGTCAAAGACGGCGAGCAGCGCCGTGACTTCGTCTACGTCAAGGACGTCGTGCGCGTCAACCTCTGGTTCTGGGAGAACCACGGCCCGTCCGGCATCTACAACTGCGGCACGGGCCACGCCCACAGCTACAACGAAGTAGCGCAGGCCGTCATCAAGGCCATGGGCAAAGGCGAGATCGCCTACCGTGACTTCCCGGAAGTCCTCAAGGGCAAGTACCAGAACTACACCGAGTCCGACACGACGCATCTCCTCGCCGCCGGCTACGACCAGGGCTTTACCGATATGGACGAAGCTGTCAAGGAATATGTGACCTTCCTCGATAACGGCGGTTACTATGAGTATGGCAAATAAAAAGCCTTCCCCTGTGGGGAAGGAGAACCACGAAGCGGTGGATGAGATTCCCCGAAAGGCCGTCTTCTTCGACCGCGACGGCACACTCAACGTCGACATCCACTACCTCCATCGCCCCGAGGACTTCATCTGGATCCCCGGAGCCAAGGAGGCCATCCGCTATGTCAACGACCGCGGCTACCTCGCCATCCTCGTGACGAACCAGTCCGGTGTCGCCCGCGGCTACTACCCCGAGAGCGACGTCCGGCGCGTCTACGACTGGATGAACTGCGAGCTCCAGAAAGCCGGCGCCCACCTCGACGCCCTCTACTACTGCCCGCATCACCCCGAGGCAAAGCTTTCCGCATACCGCAAAGCCTGCAGCTGCCGCAAGCCCGCCACCGGCCGCATCGACGCCGCCTGCGCCCGCTTCCACATCGACCGCACCAAGTCCTACTTCGTCGGCGACAGCGACAGCGACATGCTCTGCGCCAAGAACGCCGGCCTCAAGGGACTGCGCTACGAGGGCGGCAGTCTGCTGGAGCTGGTAAAAGGGATATGAGAACAAAATGTTCCTATAATAAAGAATCATGCTAAGCATGGTTCTTTTTTTATTGCAGAAGTTTCGTGCATCGATTAAACTATAGAGTGGTTGCTGTGAGCAATCGTCTGAGATAGCTAATAGAGGTGAACGATATGTTTTCATTATTTTTTGATGGGATACAGCAGGATCTGCAGATTGCAATCTTGCCGCCTATTCTATGTGCGCTGTTCCGTCTGATCTTCATTGAGGTCTACCGCCCTAAGAAGAGTCCATTTGGCGAATGGCGGAAGTGGTTGGCCTGCTTTCGCTACGATTTCTGGTGGGGCATGGACTTTAATGCGTACGTGTTCTTGCTGCTCGTTGTCCTTGTCAGCCTGCCAGGCGCATTCCTGCCATCGTACTTTGAGGCGGGCGATACCATCCGCCAGGTCGCTGTCACAATTTATGCCGTTGTGCTCTATACGGCCTTCCTGGGCAAGATGATCTTTTACTATCACTACCATGACATCTACAACAGCACTCTGTGTTTGGGCAAAAAGGCCGAGAAGCACAATCTTCTGGATATCTTCTTCCACCAGAATCACGGCGCCTTGCTGATGATCAGCTACATTCCTTACACACTGCTCTGTTGGTGGGCTGGGGGAGCATTCCTCTCCATCCCGCAGCTGACGTACTACCTTGTGCCGTCGGGGGCCTTGCAGATTGCCATCAATGTTGCCATCGTAATCGGCGTGGCCCTGCTGTTCTATTATTTCCGTTATGGCGGCACGCTGATTCACGACAACAAACCCGAATGGGATACCATCCCGAGCATCGTTAAAGAAGACATCTTCATGGCGCGTGCGACGGTGGATGATCTCGTCGCGCTTGAGAACGTGCTCAAGCATCCGCTTCAGGAAGGCCTGAGCCATACTGATGAGGAGGATGAACCTGTCATCGATGCCATTATGCCCGAAGTGATGAAAGGCGGCAAGTGGAAGGAGCTCAAGAATCCGGCCGAAGCATTCGTGCATGAGGCAAAGGGTGCACGCATCAAGAAGCCGAAGCACATCTTCCTGATCGTGGGGGAGAGCTACGCCCAGATGCCGCTTGACGACATCTACAGCAACTACCACATCATGGACGGTGCTAAAGCCTTCCGACAGGACCCGCATACCGTCTCGCTCAACAATTTCCTGCCAGCGGGCATGATCTCACGTCCTGCCATTGTCAGCCTGATGACGGGCATTTTTGACGCCAAGCTGGAGCTCAATGAGCGCGAAGATTTCTGGCATGGCACGCTTGCCACGACACTGCCCAATCAGTTGCGCAAGCTTGGCTATCGCTCTATCTATTGGTACGGCGGCAATCCTACGTATGGCAACTTTGACAAGTTTGGCCCTGCTGTGGGCTTTGACAAGGTCATGGGCGCGACAGAGTTCTGCCCGCCTGACTCGCCGAAGACATGGGTGGGCGTCTACGACCATATCTTCCTGCAGCATGCAGCGGAGCTTATCCAGGAGATGGATGATGACACGCCGACCTTTCACTACATCTACACGACCTCGAACCACGGTCCCTACAAGATGCCACTCAAGAAGCTCGGCTTCGATGCCGATGCAGTCCTCAAGGATCTGCCGGAATCCGTGCGGCATAATCACAAAAAGCAGAAAATCTTGGGTACTTACTGGTACAGCGATAAGGCCATCTCAGACTTTGTGACGGAGATGAAGCGCGTCTATCCAGATGCCCTGTTTATCGTGACGGGCGACCATGCAAGCATCCCAATCCATCCGGGCGATACGCTGACGCGCCAGGATGTCACCCTGCGCGAGCAGTTTTGCACCTCTTTTGCAATGCATCATCCCGAGCTCACGCAGGATATTCTCGCAGGCAACATGATTGGCGGCCATATGAACATCATGCCGACCATCTTCGAGCTGATTGCCCCCAAGGGGTTCTCGTACTATTCCCTCGTGCCATCACTGACCGAGCCGCTTGACCATGTCGTGACGCCGTATCACTGGCTCACAAAAGATAGTGTGGGTTCAGCTCAGACACCAGTATATCAGTCTGTGGCTGTTATTGACCAGGATTTGCCTACAAAGGAAGGTAAGGATATCCGCTATGCAGCTGAGATTACTGGTGTCGATGCCCTGACAGCTTGGATTTGCCGTCATCCAGAGACAATGCGAGATTTTCGTTGAGGACTATAATTTCCTGTGATATAATTATGTCAATGAGAAACCCTGTCGTAAGATAGGGTTTTTCGTTTGTTATTTGCGAAATGAGCTTTTTTAGAGTAAACTTAAGGTTAGGAAGGATGTCTGAGTCATCCCGTAGCATATAGACAAGGAATGAAATGCATGCCGCAATATATAAAGTTAGGAAAGAAAATCTACAATACAGAAAATCCGCGCGAGGCTAGGCGCATGGTGGTATTCGTCGGGCGCTGCCTGCTGAACATGGGGCGTATGAATCGCCTGCATCAGTTCTTCACGAGCGATGCGCTCCTCAGCAGACTGGCGGAAGAGTATCCCTTTGTCTACGAGCAGCCGACGCGTGCTTTCTTCTACAATAAGTCGACGTTTGACGAGCGTGCCAAGCTCGTCGAGCAGCACATGGATTACTTGGCAAAGCATCTCAAGGAAGATGTATTCTTGGGCCTTTATGAGAAGAAACACTATGTTCTTTGGGAAAGCCATGATGAAGGCGGTCATCTGCGCTTCGAGTTGTCGTATCATCCCGGCCAGCGCAAGGAGGGGCTTCTGTCTGTCGTGCTGCGCCTCGATGATGCGGATCTCTACCAGATGATGTTCTGGATCGCGCCGAACAAAGCGGGCGAGTGGGCGCTCTGGATTGGAGCAATGCAGGGGCCGAACATGGAAAACGCCAAGGACATCGTCAAGAAGGTCACGAAGCGCTGCCATGCTTACCGCACGAAGAACTTCATCCTGCATGCGACGCAGGAGACGGCCAAGGCCCTCGGCCTCAAGCACATCTACGCCGTCACGAACTACGGCTACTACGCGAACAACCACATCAGCCGCGACCGCAAGCTCAAGACGAGCTTCAGCGACTTCTGGAAGGAGTCGGGCGGCCGTCCCTGCGCCGACCAGCGTTTCTACGAGTTGCCGATGACAGAATACCGCAAGACCATGGAAGAAGTCCCCACGCGCAAGCGCGCCAATTACCGCAAGCGCTACGCACTGCTCGATGAAGTCGATGCTGCGATCGCGAGCAAGATAAAATCCCTGTTGAGGTGAGATTATATGTACATCAAGCATCTGGAATTGGAAAACTTCACTGTCCTACATGAACTCAATATGGACTTTTCGCGTGGCATCAATGTGTTCATCGGTGAAAATGGTATGGGCAAGACACATATTATGAAAGCCCTTTACAGTGCGTGTCAGGCCGTCAAGCCGGATGTTTCCTTTTCGCAGAAGCTGGTGCGTGTCTTTCGCCCTGACGGTTTTGGCATTCATCGCTTGCTCAGTCGTTCGAATCGCGGTGGGCGTGCACGTGTCAGGGTAGTTTCTGATGGTGCATCTGTTGAGATGACATTTACGAATCGTACAGCGAAGTACGGCGCGACTGTCATAGGAGAGGAAAAATGGGAGAATCAGAAGGGTAATGTTGAAAGCACATTCATTCCAGCTAAGGAAATCCTTTCAAATTCCCGAAATCTTCCTGAAGCTGTAATGAAGGGAAATGTTGAGTTTGATGATACGTACATTGACATCATCGCTGCAGCGCGCGTCGACCTTTCACATGGTCCTGACACAACGGAACGCAAGCGATATCTGAAAATCCTGCATAAAATCACGCAGGGGCGCGTAACGGTGGCTGATGAGCGATTTTACCTTAAGCCCGGCAATCAGGCTAGGATTGAGTTCAACTTGGTGGCAGAGGGAATTCGCAAGATTGCCCTGCTTTGGCAGTTGATCAAGAATGGCACGCTTGAAAAGGGCGCAATGCTATTCTGGGATGAGCCTGAGGCAAATATCAACCCCAAGTACATTCCTATCTTGGCCGAGATGCTGCTGGAACTCCAGCGCAATGAAGTTCAGATTTTCATTTCGACACATGACTATGTTTTAGCTAAATATCTGGAAATCAAGCAAAAAGAAGATGATAAATTGCAGTATCATTCATTTTACATAGAGAATCAGGAGATTTGTTTTGAGACAGGTGCATTTTCAGAGCTTAAACACAACTCCATCATGGATGCATTCTCGCGACTGATGGATGATGTCTACAGTATCATGACTGGAGTCAATGCGCATGGGTGAAGTATATTGGGAAGAAAATCATGATTACCAGATTGATTTGCGCAAGGCAGAATGGTCATTAGAACTTCAGCCTCTTTATCGAGAATACAATCTCTTCCTAGCAGATGTCGATTGGATTTGCGAGTTTAATGGCAATATCTTGTTGATTGAATATAAGAATGCAAAACTCCCTTTTGAGCGTGGCTTCCGAGCTGCTGAAAACTTCAATCCATACAGTGATGAGCGAGTCGCGAATGTTGTACGAAAATTTTTTGACAGTTTCTTTTATATAGAAGCATATAAAAGAAAACGGCCTGTCAAGTACATCTATATTCTAGAATGGCCAAAAGGTGATATCGTTTCGCGCAAGATGCTGCAAAAAAAGATCGCAAAATTTTTGCCGTTTCGTTTCCAGCAGCAAGAGAAATTGAGCCCACTGCTTATTGAAGACTTCCAGGTTGTCTCGCTTGACGAATGGAACACCATGTATGCAGATATGCCAATATCAAGATGTGATGATAAGGTGGAATGAGGGAGATTATGAGCTCACTGGCAATTTTGATCCTGACACACAATGAAGAAGAGAATATCGTCCCGGTGGTGGAAAATGCCAAGAAATGCACGGATGAGGTCATCATCATCGACTCAGGCAGTACCGACAAGACAGTTGCCTTGGCAAAGGAACACGGTGCGAAGGTCAGCTTCCGTGCCTGGACGGATGACTTCTCCGCCCAGCGCAATTTTGCGCTGGACCAGACAAACGCCGACTGGGTGCTCTACCTCGATGCCGATGAACGGCTCAACGATGAACTCATACATGAGATCCAGCGCATCGTATCATCCGGAAAGATGGGTGAGCAGTATGCCATCATGCGGAAATCCGTCGCCTTCGGCGTGACGTTCAGCTATGGCGTGCTCTATCCCGATCACGTCCTGCGCATGTTCCCGAGGGAAAGCGTCACATGGGTTAACAAAGTCCATGAACGCCCCGAGTGTCAGCTTCCCGCAAAGCGCCTGCCCGGCTATATCGAGCACCATACCTATGAGGATTGGCACGAGTGGGAAGAGAAGCTCTGTCTGTATACGACCATCTGGGCAGAAGATGCCTACAAGAGGGGTAAACGCATATCCATGGCGAGTATTTTCATGCACAGCTTAGGCGGCTTCTTTAAGATGTTCGTCGTACGTCGCGGTTTCCTGGATGGCTGGCTTGGGTCGTACCTGTGTTGTACCCATTTTTTCTACACCATGCTCAAGTATCTGAAGCTCCATGAGCTGCAGCGGAAAGGAGACTGAATATGCGCGTTGCGATTCTAGAGTCCATCGTCATGCCCGCAGGTCATGAAGTCGAATTTGACCGCATCCTGGTGGAAGAGCTCAAGAAGCAGGGGCATGAGCCTGTCTTCTTTGTGCCAGAGCATTTCCCATTCAAGCTGGATTATCACTGTGATGTTGAGTACCTGGATGGCGGCGAGGCGATATCATATGCAGGAGCGGGGCGTCTCAAGCGGCTCTGGCTGTCATTCCAGCGAGAGCGCCGTCGCTTGGCCTGGTTCAACAGCGCCTGCCGTAAGGCAGAGCAGGGACGTTGCGATGCCATCGTCGTGCCGACGAACAGCTGGCGCGTCATGCGCTCTATCCGGAACAGTGCAATCAAGAACAGCCCTGTCCCCGTCTTATTCCTGTTTCACGGGATCATGCCGAAGGACAGGGAGCGCTTCTGTGACGGCGTCAAGAGTCTTCGCTCATATTCGAACATCCATCTTGGTGCTCTTGGTTTGCAGACCTCATTCCCTGAACTGGCGGATTGCCCAAATTTCCACACGGTCATGGCACCCGTCTACGTTCCTTTTGACTTGCCAGTAACACCGGAGTTTCATGTTCATGATCCACTGCGACTCGGTTTTTTCGGACAGTATCGCCGCGAGAAGAATTTAGACTTTTTCCTGCAGGCATTTGCCAAGGCGACTTTTACGAATCCCGTCGAGCTTGTCGTGCAGGGCGCAACCGTGACGCAGGCAGACAGCGACGACTTTGAGCGGCTGCGGCGAGAGTATGCATCGCACGATAATATCCGCTTCCTGCACAAGAATCTCCTGGGCATCGAATGGCAGAAAGAACTCATGGACATCGATGTACTGCTCCTTCCGTATGGTGCAGAGCGTTACCGCTATCAGCCGAGTGCCATGTTGTTCACCGCAATTGGCTACTACAAGCCTGTCTTGCAGTCGCCCGAGATGAACCCGGAAATCCTGAGCGAGTTCAAGATTGGTGAAGCAGTCAAGCTCGATTCAGTGGATGTATTCTCTAAACAGTTGGAGCAATTCGTCAATACCTTTCCTGAAAAGGCAGATGTATATCGTCAAGGCCTGATGGGAGCCAATGCAAAATACGGCCAGGATAAACTGATTCAGCGCATTGTAGGGATACTGTCAAAAGAATCTTGAGAGAAGGTGAGAGGGTGGAAAAGATGCAGCGCCTGTGTGTGCGTGACTTTGGCCCAATTCAGTCCTGTGATATCGAGATACCGAGATTGACCGTCATGACAGGGCCGCAGGCGAGCGGCAAGAGCACCTTGGCGAAGTTGATTTACTTCTTCAAACTTGCACAGCAGTATATTCAGTCACAGACTTTATCTGCTGTACAGATCGATAAATGGCTCCGGTCTGTATTCTTGCGTATGTTTGGCGATCTGACAGAACTCTCTGATGTGATGCAGATCCGGTATGATTTTGCAGATGAACAGTGGCTGGAAATCACCAAGGGAATACATCCGCAAACACATTCTCAAACGGTATTGTTCCAGTTGAGCCGTGATTTTAACCAGTCATCAGAAATAGTGGATGCCGTTTATATTCCTGCAGGACGCAGCATGATCACGCTCTTGAGCGATCAGCTCCCAGTACTGTTCACAGATCCAAATCGTCAGTTTCCTGCGTTAGATTATTGTACCAATGCATACATCCATCAGATCCTGTCCCTGCGTCAATCCTTTGCCAATGGCTTAGATGGCTTGTTGAAACAGGAAATCGAGACGACGGATCGGGAGCTGAATCTGACCGTGTTGAAGCATATGATACAGTTAGCAGGAAAGATTCTCAAAGCGCGTTACTGCTATCGTGCGGGCGAGGAACGTCTCTTGCTTGATATGAATAAGCCAGGAAAGTCCATCAAGGTCAATTTCGCTTCTTCTGGTCAGCAGGAGACGGTATGGGCATTGAATCTGCTCTTTTATTATTTGTTGAAAGATAAGCCATCATGCATCATTCTGGATGGACCGGAAGCCTATCTTTACCCAGAGTTACAGAAATACATGGCAAAAGCTCTGGGACTCTTTGTGCATGCAGGCAATCAGATTATTGTCATAACACACAGCCTATATATTTTGAGAGAATTCAACAATTTGCTTTATGTTGCTGAGGAAAAATCGGCTAATATGCAGCGTAAAGAAATCGTGTCATCTTTTGAAGCGTTGGATGCTTCTTGGCTTAAGGATGTACATGTCATTAATGGACAAGTTGCTGATGGTATAGATGATGTTTTTAGGGGACCTATTTTACCTGTTTGACAATTACCGATAAATCACTATACTGCATGGGGATAGTATGGGGAGAGTTTAGAATATATTGTGAGGGGATTTATAATGTATAGGCACGATTTAGCGAATCAAATATGGAGCGGATTTGTTTTTCTTGCGCTATTTTTTACTTCTACATTTGTTTCAAATGCTGGAATAAGTATTTCAGTAGGGCTATTGGCTGTTCTTACACTATACATGCATTATAAAAATAATTATGGATGGCCGATTCTTCAAAAGGGATTTTTGTATCCATACATTATATTTTTCTTACTATTGTTTGTAGCAACTATTCCATTATTCGATTTTCCATCGTTACACAAGTTATGGAGGTGTTTTTACTGGTCATTGCCCGTATTCCTTTTTTATTATGCTGGAGCAGTAAGAAATTTCCCAAAGATATTTGAAAAATCAACACTGTTTAGCATGTTATTTTTGAGTGGATATACATTATATCTGGTGGTCACTCTTCCTGAAGGGACAAGAATATCAGGTACTTTAAGTCATCCTAATTTATATGCAGTTCTTCTTGAATTAATCTTACCATATGTTATCTGCATAGCACTTATATATATAAAACATAAAGATTATAAAAAAACTACCTGCTTGATAGCAGCAATTCTTTCTGTTGCGGGAGTCTTATCATTGCTTTTTACACAGTCTAGAGGAGGCTGCATTGGCTTTTTTGCTGGATTAATGTTCTTGTTGCTCTTAAAAGTATATATGATGAAAATTTCTTCTACAGGAATATCAATAAAAAAGATTTGTATGTGTGCAATGCTTATAGTCGTCTTAGTAGGAGGATTTTTTTCTCAGATTGACAAATTATCAAGAAGCTATGATTATGAACGTATATTATTATGGACATCGAGTTATCATATGTGGGAAGACCATAAAATGTTTGGTGTTGGTCTAGCTAATTGGAAAGATGCTTATGAAGAAAAGTATATTTTACCAGCAGCAAAAGAACACGATTTGACAATGCCGCACAATGTATTTATGATTTTTCTTTCTCAAACAGGAATTATAGGGACGTTCGGTTATCTCGTTTTTTTGATAGGGATAATGGTTTTTCTTATAAAAAAGATAATAGGTGGATCATCTAATTATCTATATTATGCCATGCTATGGGCTTTTGTTGCGATTACAGTGCATGGCCTAGTAGATTCGGGAATCACGAACAAATTTGCCCTAAAAGTATTTTTCTCGTATGCGGGCATAACATTAGCTATGGATAGGGTGATTGATGAGGAAGAAAATTATCAAGTACTGAGGGAGGCGAAATAGATGAATATTGCTATTCTTTTTTTTGGTATTGCATCAATTTCTAATGTATCAGGTGCTGAAAAGGTTTTTGTTGATATGGCAAATCGGTTTGTAAAAGAGGGGCATATTGTATATTCTATCTGGAATGATGAGCCCGGAGTAGTCCCTTATTATTCCTTTTCGCCAAAAGTAAGGCAAGTTAATCTTGGCTTGGGGAAAATTAAAGCACCTATCAAGTATAAATTTATTCGTGAGGTGGCTAAAGGCCTGCATCTGAATGTTACAAACTATGTGGATCGTTATAAAACAGAAAAACTTTGTCAGTCAATACAAGAAAAAATCAAAATATCTGATATAGATGTGATGATATGTTATGAATTCAATAGTATAATGGTAGCTAATAAACTAGCCAATGGGAAAATACCTGTGGTGGCAATGTGTCATAACTCTGTAGAAGCTCAAATCGCCACCTTGACACCATTACAGCGGGAAGAAGCTAGTAAAGTAACAGCGTATCAAGTATTAATGCCTAGCTTTGTAGATAAAGCAAAGAAGCTTCTGAATACAGATATATATTATATACCTAATGTTGTAAACCCTATACCAGATAATGTAATTGCTGATTTATCTGCCGATAAGACAATATATAAGATAATAATGATTGGACGTATAGATAGGTATCAAAAAAGATCCCTTATAGCTATAAAATCATTTTTAGAGATTGCAGCTCATTTTCCAAATTGGGAATTACATTTTTATGGACCAATAACAGATTCGAAATACAAAAAGGAAATTGACGAATATATCGAATCGCATGACCTGCATCATCAAGTGATTTATGAAGGAATCACGGATAATTCCATAGGTGTTTTGCATGATGCGGACATCTTTGCATTTCCCTCAGCATTTGAAGGCTTTGGTTTAGCACTGACTGAGGCCAATTCGATGGGAGTACCTGCTGTTGGATTTTCTTCAGCTCCTGCTATAAATGAATTAATAGAAGATAATGTTACAGGATTTCTAGCAAAAGATGAGAGGGATTTTACCCAAAAACTATCAGCATTAATGAAAGATAAAAAGATGAGAATCCAGATGGGAAAAGCTGCGCATCAAGCTATGAATAAATATTCTCCAGACGAAGTATGGGGAATGTGGCTTCGTTTGCTGAATCGTTTAGTTGCTGAAAATAAATAAGGAAGATGAATTTTATGAAGACTTTTGATGAAAAATTTTTTTGTATAGAAAATTTTATTGTAAAAAAAGAATGCTTTCATTACAGAGAAAATAAAGACACAAATCCATACCATGTATGTTACAATGTAAATGATCCATATATCCATATCATGGGAGCATCTATGATATCTGTCTTAAAGAATAATCCAGGACAGGAAATTGTTTTTCATATTTTTACCGATGGATATTCAAATGACAATAAAGAAAAGATAGCTACAGTAGCCAAACAATTTCATTGTGATTGTATCTTGTATCAACTTAATATGAAGCCATTTGAAGGATTCCATATTAAAGTAGCGCGTTTTTCGCGTATTACTTATGGACGAATTTATATGCCGAAGGTGTTGTTGGGGGAAGCGCATAGATTTATTTATATTGATGCAGATGCAATGTGTATCCGCCCACTTAATCTATTATGGAATTTAAATTTAGATGGAAAAGCTATGGGAGCTGTCTCAGAAACCCCTGATGCTGTTGTATATCGCGCTGGATATTTAAAACTCAATAGTGGTAAATATTTTAATGATGGTATCATGCTGGTGGATGTCGATGAATGGGAAAAGCAAAAAATAACAGAACAATGTTTCGCTTATCAAAATGAACCTAAAGAACGCTTTTTAGGACAGAGTCAGGATGTTCTGAATTTAGTTTTTGATGGGAAAAATTATTTCTTACCTGCAAGGTATAATGTATATGGAGGCGGATATAGAGATCAAAACGACAGTGTATTTATCCACTGGACTGGCAGACGAAAACCATGGCAAATGGTATTGACAAAGTTTGATCAAAAATGGCGAGAATATAATGCGATATCTCCTTGGGATACAATAACTAATATTTTACCAGTGAAAGAACCGAAAAACTATCATGATTTTCAACAGTGGGGACGATACCAAAAAGAAAAAGGAAATTTTTGGGGATATTTAAAAGGAATATTTTGGTATTCATGGCTTCGCATACGCTATAAATTAGATGTATAAAGTTTGAAAGAAGTGATTTTTGAAATGAAAATTGCAATTGCTGGTATTGGATATGTAGGGTTGTCAAATGGCATGTTATTGTCGCAACATCATGATGTTGTTGCTTTGGATATAAACGAGGCAAAAGTCTGCAAGTTGAATCAGGGAATCTCTCCAATCATTGACGCTGATATCTCTTCTTTCCTGCAGCGCGATGACATCCACTTCAAGGCGACACTGGATGCCAAGGAAGCGTTTACAGGTGCTGACTTTGTCATCATCTCGACTCCGACGAATTATGATCCGAAGAAGAACTTCTTTGACACGTCGTCGGTGGAGAATGTCATTGAAGAAGTGCTGGCCATCAATCCGCAGGCGGTGATGGTCATCAAGTCAACGGTGCCGGTCGGGTACACGAAACATGTGAAGGCAAAGTATCATACAGACAACATCATGTTCTCGCCGGAGTTTCTGCGTGAGGGCAAGGCTTTATATGATAATCTCCATCCATCTCGTATCGTGGTCGGTGAAAAGTCGAAACGGGCACATGTCTTTGCCAATTTGCTGGCAGAAGGAGCGGTCAAGAAGGATATCCCGATGATCTTCACGGGATCGACGGAGGCAGAGGCCATCAAGCTCTTTGCCAATACGTATCTGGCACTGCGTGTGGCGTATTTTAATGAGCTCGACTCGTATGCGGAGATTCGTGGGCTCAACACGGGTGATATCATCAAGGGTGTCTGCCTTGATCCGCGCATTGGCAACTTCTACAACAATCCGTCTTTTGGCTATGGCGGCTATTGCCTGCCGAAGGATACGAAGCAACTGTTGGCAAACTATCATGATGTGCCGCAGAACTTGATTTCAGCGATTGTGGAGGCTAACCGAACTAGAAAAGATCATATTGCAGATATGATTATTGCTCAAAATCCTGGGGTCGTTGGCGTATATCGCTTGACAATGAAGAGCAATTCGGACAATTTTAGGGCATCGGCTATTCAGGGAATCATGAAGCGTATTAAAGCGAAGGGAATAGAAGTCATAGTCTATGAACCAACTTTAGATGAACCCGATTTTTATCGCTCGCGTGTCGTACGTGACTTGAATGAATTTAAACAGCTCAGTGATATTATCATTACAAATCGCTGGGATGATAAGCTACAAGATGTAAAGAGTAAAGTGTATACAAGAGATCTGTTTGATCGAGATTGAACGCGGAGAGATATATGGAACTGCTGAGAGATAGAAAATTTTTCAATAAAAAGGAAATAGATTTTGATTCTGTAGTAAATATCTTGTTGTGCAGCGATAAGAATGTCATTCGTGGATTGGGTACAACAGTTGTTTCTATTTTAGAAAATATTTCTATGCCTTGTGTAATCCATGTGGCTTTTAATGGTGACTTGCCTAAACACGAAGAGATCCGCTTTTTGGAATTAGCAAACAAATATAAGACGTCGATTATTTTTTACTGGATTGATGATAAAGATATAAAAAATCTTCATAGCAATAGCTACATTACAACAACAGCATATTATCGATTATTGATGCCGTATGTCTTACAGGATTTTCATATAGATCGATGCTTATACCTTGATACAGACGTGATATGTGTAAACGATTTTTCAGACTGGTATACACAAGATTTCTCTCCATATATTGCCTTTGTTACAAAAGATGCAACAGCGACTCCCAATTTACGAGAGGAAAAAACATGTAAAGAAATTGGAATGAAAGGGATCGACTATTTTAATTCTGGAATTATGTTGATTGATATTTCTCGTTATGTATCAGATAATATCGGATATAAGGCTATGAGTCTATGCTCGAAAAATGATTATAGTGCAATGGATCAAGATGTATTGAATATTGTGTTGGAAGGGAACGTCCTTTTTGATAAGACATATACTTACAATTGTGCTATGTCAGTTCGAAATGATGAAGTACCCAATAATATAGTCTTTGTCCATTTTACCGGAGGTAAGAAACCCTGGCGCTTATGTGTATCGGAATTAGGTGAGAAAACTGCATCGTTGGGCGATATAAAATCATGGCGGTATAAATATTACGAAGAATGGAGAACATACGCAGCAATATCACCATGGGCAGAGGTTCCATTTACCTTGCCAAATAATTATACAGAATGGCGATATTATTCGACTGTCTGTTTCAAAAACGGCCAATATTTGAAAGCAATAAAATTGTATTTCAAATATTTATCTGAAAAATACAAATCCTGATGAGGCATTGTATTTTCGAGAAAGGAAGTAATGTCGTATGGCTACATATTATCCCTTTGATTGTTTGAAAAAGGTCCTGGTTACTGGCGCGGCGGGCTTTATCGGATTCCATCTTTCGAAGCGTTTGCTGGGGCTCGGGGCGACGGTTGTCGGCTTTGACAATGTCAATGACTATTACGATGTCGGGCTGAAGGAGAGCCGCCTGGAGATCCTGCGCCAGTATCCGAAGTTCACGTTCGTCAAAGGTGACTTGGCGGATGAGGCGGCGGTCACGGCACTCTTTGAGCAGTATCAGCCGGACATTGTTGTCAACTTGGCGGCACAGGCTGGTGTGCGGTACAGCATTGACCATCCGCGCTCGTATATCGATTCCAACATCATCGGCTTCTTCAATATTCTTGAAGCCTGCCGCCATCACAAGGTAGAGCATCTTCTCTTTGCATCGAGCTCGTCGGTTTACGGCAATCAGAAGAAGACGCCATTCTCGACGACAGACAATGTCGACCATCCCATCAGTCTCTATGCAGCGACGAAGAAGTCGGATGAGCTCATGGCGTATACGTACAGCCATCTCTATGGCATTCCAGCGACGGGCTTGCGCTTCTTCACGGTCTACGGTCCGTTCGGGCGCCCGGATATGGCTTATTTCAAATTTACCAACAAGATTCGCCAGGGAGAGCCTATCCAGATCTACAATAACGGCGACATGTACCGCGATTTCACGTATGTCGATGATATTGTGACGGGCATTGAGCATATGCTCTGTAATCCGCCCAAGGCCAATGAGCTCGGCGACCGCTATAAGGTCTACAACATCGGCAACAATAAGCCGGAGAAGCTCATGCATTTCATCGAGGTCCTGGAGCGGGCTATCGGCAAGACGGCGAAGAAGGAGTTCCTGCCGATGCAGCCCGGTGACGTCTACCAGACGTATGCGGATGTCAGCGAACTGGAGCGCGACTTTGACTTCAAACCGTCGACGACGATTGAAGAGGGGCTGGGCAAGTTTGCCGAATGGTATAAGGGCTACTATAAGGACTGAGGCGCATCGGATGTCTGTCAACACGGTCTGCAATGGATGGCTCGCTGATTCAGGGAGAAGAGAGGGATAGGGATGCCGGATAAAAAGCGCATTGCGCTCATCACGGGGGCGTCGAGCGGGCTGGGGCGCGAGTTTGCTAGGCTCCTCGCGCGGGAGGCGGTTGATGAGCTCTGGTTGGTGGCGCGGCGCGGGGAGCGTTTGCGAGAGCTCGCGGCGGAGCTGGCTGTTCCGTGCCGCATCTTTGCGCTGGACTTGACGCAGGAAGCCGCGCTGGAGGAGCTTTCGGCGGCGCTGGCGGCGGAGCCTCCTGTCGTGCGGTATCTCGTCAATGCGGCTGGCTTTGGCCGCATCGGGATGGCGGCGGACATCGGGGCGGCGACGACGGGGCGCATGATCGCGCTGAACTGCCGCGCGGCGGCGGAACTCACGGAGCGGGCGCTGCCGTACATGGAGCGGGGCAGTGCGCTACAGCCGCGCGCTGGCGGCGGAGGTCGCAGCGCGCGGCATCACGGTCACGGCCATCTGCCCGTACTGGATCCGCGACACGGAGTTCATCCACGAGGCCAAGAAGACGGATCGGCGCGGCCTCTTCCGGGGCTTTCCGCTCGCGACGGACCAGAAGACCGTCGCCCGCCGATCTCTCTGGGCCGCGGAGCACGGCTTCACCGTCTTTACGCCGGATCTCGTCTCGACCTTGCACCGCGTCGTCACGTCCATCCTGCCGCACCGCTTGATGATCGCCCTGAGCAACCTCTGGCGCCATCTGGCGGGCTGAGAGAAATGTGATCTGATAAGTGGTTGATGTGGACGTGGTTTCTTGCTATACTGATTCAGGGGATATTTCCCTAGAGCGAACACAGCAATGTGCTGTCATCTACGATGCAATATGATGGTCATCGGTGGTCGAGCCGCAATGCTTGGCATAAATCCGAAAGAGAAAGGGTCGTGATGCCTCTGGTATCACGCGACGAATGCCTGCTTCGATGGAAGCCTTGTTTTCATCGGAGGTAGCCGTGGTCACGGTCTGCGGGTTGACTGCACTCTTTGTGCTGGTCTTTCTTAGCCTGGTCGTGCT
>OIDW01000327.1_pt1 | contig 18425 bp, 17 predicted proteins | sample 1581621 | NCBI WGS metagenome assembly OIDW01 (sample SAMEA3882529, study PRJEB24775) | human gut metagenome | biome: human-associated habitat; feature: intestine environment; material: feces | place: Netherlands | collected 2009/2010 | reverse complement strand
GGGGTTTTACGGTTATGGGGTTTTACGGTTATGGGGTTTTACGGTTATAGGGTTATGGGGTTTTACGGTTATAGGGTTATAGGGTTATAGGGTTATGCGGTTATGGGGTTGTGGGGTTTTGCGGTTATGTGGTTGTGGGGTTATGTGGTTATGAGGTTATGTGGTTATGAGGTTATGTGGTTTTACGGTTATGCGGTTATGGGGTTATGGGGTTATATGGTTGTGGGGTTTTACGGTTATGAGGTTATGGGGTTTTGCGGTTATAGGGTTTATATACTTCATAATCTTATTACCTTGCAAAAGAGTACGAATCGCAAGGTAAAAGACCGTGTTTCATGACATTAAAGGCCGTGTTTTATAAGTAAACAAATGATGATGATTTTCGCTAAATATCTGTCAGTCTGTCAGCGCTGGGGATAACGCACTGGCTATCAGGGAGTTTGGAGATGAAAGATTGAGGGCGAATCTTTCAGGTTCTTTCACGCCGGCAACTGACGGGAAAGGGCTGACGGATGTCCGATAGGTATCTGTCAGCTCATAAACAATTGACAGTCAGGTTGTTAAGCGCAAAGCTGAAAGATGAAAGATGTTTACGGAAAAATGTTTTAATGATGTCAGCAAAGCTTATATTCATTGGTAGTTAAAAGGGTTAAAGTAGTTAACGTTCGCTTCGCTCATTAAGTAGTTAAAGACAAATGCCTTGTAGCGTGAGTTTGGTATAATGATTATGTGATAATAATCCTACTTCAAGCGGCCATTGGGAATCTGTCATTCCGCTTGAACTGCAAAACAATGTAAGTTCTTTATTCAAAAGAAGTATTATTCTTATACTGAACTCACGTTAAGTTATGTCCCTACAAAGTGTGTATATGTATGGTTATGCAAGGTTAACTGTAATAGGTGTATGTGCGGATATTCATAAATGTTTTTACACGCAAATTTGCGCCGTCAGTTCAATCTCTAACTGCCGTAGGCAAGCGCCGGGCCTGCAGCATTGTGGGTTATCCGCAATCGTTGCGCATGCTGTCGTGCCTGCGCAACGCCGTTGTTAAACGAACGAAGCCCTGCAAGCGTGTGCCTGCAGGGCTTCGTTCGTAGGGGGTGGGACCCGAACCCACGACCTCCGGATTATGAATCCGACGCTCTAACCAGCTGAGCTATCCCGCCTTGATGTTGTTTTGCGGGTGCAAAGGTAATGACATTTTCTTTAAATACCAAAAAAATCTCGAGTTTTTTGTCGTTTTCTTGCATGAAATTATTATTTTTGTGGCAAAATACTCACAAGCCATGATTTATGGAAGATAATAGAATCAGCCTTGAACGAGAGTTGCGCTCAAAGTCGGCCAGTATAATATGGTCTCTGATAAGCACGCCCGCGGGTCTGGGTAAATGGATGGCAGACGAGGTGAAGTTTGAGGGTAACACGTTTACTTTTACATGGGGGAATGTATGGAGCAGGCATGAGACGAGGACTGCCACGCTGCTCGAGATGAAGAACTTTGACTATATACGTCTGCGCTGGAGTGAAGACGAGTACCGCGACACTTACTTTGAGTTGCGGATGTGTAAGAGCGACATTACCGGTGACTATATTCTTGAAATAACGGATTATGCCACTGACGGCGACACTGACACTCTTGTGGATATCTGGGACGCCAACATGGAGAAGCTGCACAGGTCGACAGGACTTTGAGAGGGTGAGAAGGTGAGAGGGTGAGAAGGTGAGAGGGTGAGAAGGTGAGAGGGTGAGAAGGTGAGAAAATACCTCTTTAAAAAATTTTATCCTCTCACTCTCTCACATTCTCACCCTCTCACCTTCTCACATTCTCACCCTCTCACCTTCTCACTTTTTCACCTTTTCACCTTTTAAATGTTGTTTTCTGATATTTTTGTGCTAATTTTGCAAGCTGGTATATTTTACGCCGGAACCTACTGACTGAATAATGCTTCGAATAAAGAAATTAGATAAGTTCATAGCCAAGCAGTTCGGCCTGCTTTTCATAGGAACGTTTTTCATCTGCTTGTTTATCCTGATGATGCAGTTCCTGTGGAAATACGTTGACGAGCTTATAGGCAAGGGATTGACTATGGACGTGCTTGCGCAATTTTTCTGGTACATGAGCCTCATGCTCGTGCCGCAAGCCTTGCCGTTGGCCATATTGCTGTCATCGCTCATAACGTTCGGAAACCTTGGCGAGAGCAGCGAGCTTACAGCCATCAAGGCTTCCGGTATTTCGCTGTTGCAGGCATTCAGGTCGCTAATCGTCATTGTAATCTTCATATCCTTCGGCTCGTTTTATTTCCAGAACGTTATCGGGCCCAACGCCAATATGTCGTTCTCGCGCCTTCTCCTGTCAATGAAGCAGAAGAGTCCTGAACTGGAGATTCCTGAAGGCGTGTTTTACGACGGCATTCCCGGATGCAACCTTTATGTGCAGAAAAAGGATATGCAGACGGGCAAGTTGTATGGCGTGATGATTTACAAAATGACCGACAGCTATGAAGATGCCGCCATAATACTTGCCGACTCGGGCATGCTCCAGTCTACGGCAGAGAAGAAGCACTTGCTCCTGACGTTGTACAGCGGCGAGTGGTTCGAGAACATGAAGTCGCAACAGATGGTCAGGGGTACGGGGGAGACTTTTGTACTGAAGAAAATCCTGCTTGACTTCGACTCAGACTTTAACGTAGCCGATGCGGGGGCGCTGTCGAACAGTTCGAAGAGCAAGAGCGTGGCGCAGATCGTCCATGACATTGACTCGCTCAACCATGTGTACGACAGTGTGGGGCGTGCCTTTTACCGTGATGCCCAGCGCGAGTATTATTCCGTGCCGTCGATAGGCAAGACGGACTCGCTAAGGGCAGTGAAGATGGCAGGAACCAAGACGTTCAGCTTCGACTCGGTGTACAGCCGCCTGAACGCGGACAAGAAACTGACGGCCGTCAACGGAGCGCTGAATAAGGTGAGGAGGGAGATGAACGACCTTGATTTCAAGGGTATGCTCACGTCTGACGGCGACAGGCTGATAAGGTCGCACAAGATTGAGGCCATCAACAAGTACTCTGTCGCCTTGCAGTGCATACTCTTCTTCTTTATCGGGGCGCCGCTGGGCGCAATCATAAGAAAGGGCGGTCTTGGTGTGCCTGTGATAATATCCGTGCTGGTGTTCATCGTGTTCTTCATCTTCGACAATTCGGGCTACCGAATGGCCAGGGCGGGAGAGTGGACTATCTGGTTCGGCAAGACGATATCCCTCGCGGTGCTTACCCCGCTTGCGGTGTTCTTCACGTACAAGGCCAATAATGACTCCGTGGTGTTCAACATAGACTTTTACCGTAACCTGTTCATGAACCTGCTGGGATTGCGCATGAAGCGTTCGGTGTACAGGAAGGAGGTAATCATAAACGACCCGGACTATGCCGGCGATGCGGAGAAGCTGGCCCGCATAAACGAGGAAATAAGCGCCTATGCGCATGAGCACAACCTGCTGATGGCCCCAAGCGTGGTAAAGGTGTTCTTCAAGTACAGTCCGGACCATGTTATCGAGGACATAAACGCTCGTATGGAGGCAGTGATTGAAGACCTGTCAAATACGAAAGACAAGCAGGTGCTGGCGCTCCTCAACGAGTATCCTTACATGGCGGTAAAGTCGCATACGCGTCCGTTCGAGCATAAATGGCTAAATATTGCGGCCGCGGTAGTGGTACCTGTTGGCTTGTTCCTTTATTTCAGGATGTGGCGGTTCAGGCTGCGCCTGTTCAGGGACCTGCGCGTCGTTAAACAGACCAACGACGGACTGATAGACAGAATAAACGAAATGAATACTGGCGGTAAGCGGAATGTTGCCGTATAATATAAAATAAGGTGAACTTGAATATGGAAAAACTGAAAATCAATACAGTCGAAGAAGCTCTTAAGGACTTCAAGGAAGGCAAATTTGTAATCGTTGTGGACGACGAAGACCGCGAGAACGAGGGCGACCTTATCATCGCGGCAGAAAAGATAACCGCGGAAAAGGTGAATTTCATGCTGAAGTATGCTCGTGGCGTGCTGTGCGCCCCGATAACGTTAAGCCGGTGTGACGAACTTGACCCCGCCAAGTCGATGAAAATACGTCCATGCTCGGAACACCGTTTACGGTGACCATCGACAAGCTTGAGGGTTGCTCTACGGGCGTATCTGCACATGACAGGGCCGAGACTATCAGGGCTCTTGCCGACCCGGCCTCGACGCCGCAGACATTCGGCCGCCCCGGACATGTCAATCCGCTTTACGCGCAAGACAACGGCGTGCTGCGTCGCAGCGGCCATACCGAGGCTGCCATAGACTTGTGCAAGCTGACGGGACTGTACCCGGCCGGCGCGCTGATGGAGATAATGAACGATGACGGCACCATGGCGCGTCTTCCGCAGCTGCTTGAGTTCGCAAAGGAACATGACCTCAAGGTGATATCCATCAAGGACATGATAGCCTACCGCCTGCAGCGGGAGTCGCTGATAAGCGTGGGGCAGACCGTGGACATGCCTACGGAGTACGGGCATTTCAAGCTTGTGCCGTTCAGGCAGACAAGCAGCGGGCTTGAACACATGGCCCTGATAAAGGGCGAATGGCAGCCCGAGGAGCCTATCCTGGTGCGTGTGCATTCGTCGTGCGCCACTGGCGACATTTTCGGCAGCAAGCGTTGCGACTGCGGCCAGCAGCTGCACAAGGCTATGCAGATGATAGAGAAGGAAGGCAAGGGCGTGCTGATATATATGCAGCAGGAAGGACGCGGAATAGGCCTTATGAATAAAATAGAAGCGTATAAGTTGCAGGAGGAGGGCTATGATACTGTGGACGCGAATGTTCATCTTGGCTTCAAGCCAGACGAGCGCGACTATGGTTGCGGAGCCCAGATGTTACGCCACCTCGGGGTGCATAAGATGAGGCTGATGACCAACAACCCGACCAAGAGGGTGGGGCTTGAGGCTTACGGCCTTGAAATAGTGGAGAATGTGCCGATAGAGATAACCCCTAACGAGTACGACTATAAATATCTGAAAACAAAGAAAGACCGCATGGGGCATGACTTGCATTTGTAAAAATGCGTGTAAACGGCTCGTTTTGGAAACATTTTTTAGAAAATGACATAAAAATATCAATTCTTTTATTTCCACGTAACGAATAAATTATTTAATTTTGCAGAAATAAATCACGTATAATTATGGCACAGTTATCAGACCGTCTTAATCGTTTGGCGCCCTCTGCCACATTGGCTATGTCGCAAAAAAGCGCTGAGATGAAAGCGCAGGGAATCGATGTAATCAACATGAGCGTAGGAGAGCCGGACTTCAATACACCGGACCATATCAAGGCCGCAGCAAAGAAAGCCATTGACGATAATTATTCGAGATATTCTCCTGTTCCGGGATACATGGACCTTCGCGAGGCTATCGTGGCAAAACTGAAAAGGGAGAACGACCTGGACTACAGCGTTAGTGAGGTGCTTGTGTCTAACGGTGCCAAGCAAAGCGTGTGCAACGCGGTTATGGCGCTGGTGAATGACGGTGAGGAAGTAATCATTCCCGCTCCTTATTGGGTAAGTTATCCGCAAATGGTGAAGCTGGCGGGAGGTAATCCCGTAATAATCGAGGCCGGTTTTGACCAGAATTTCAAGATTACGCCGGAACAGCTTGAGGCAGCCATTACGCCAAAAACCAGGATGTTGATACTTTGCTCGCCGAGCAACCCTACAGGCAGTGTATATTCAAGGGAAGAGCTTGAAGGACTTGCCGAAGTGATAAAGCGCCATGACGACGTGTTTGTTCTTGCCGACGAGATTTATGAACATATTAATTATATCGGCAGGCACAACAGCATTGCGCATGTGCCGGGAATGAAAGAACGTACCATTCTCGTAAACGGAGTGTCAAAGGCTTATGCAATGACCGGATGGCGTATCGGGTATATCGCCGCTCCCGAATGGATTGTCAAAGGTTGCAACAAGCTGCAGGGACAATATACAAGTGGCCCGTGCTCGGTCAGCCAGAAGGCTGCTGTCGAGGCTTATGTTGGCGCGCAGGATTGCGTAGAGGAAATGCGTAAGGCGTTTGAACGCCGTCGCGACCTTATTGTTAGCCTCGCAAAGGAAATACCGGGGTTGGAGGTGAATGTTCCGGAAGGCGCATTCTACCTGTTCCCGAAGTGCAGCAGTTTCTTTGGCAAGAGCGACGGAACACATACAATCAATAGCTCAACGGATTTTGCACTGTATTTGCTTGAAGTCGGTCATGTTGCCACTGTAGCAGGAGATGCTTTCGGCGATCCTGATTGCTTTAGAATGAGCTATGCCACGAGCGACGATAATATCCGAGAGGCAATGGCGAGGATAAAGTCGGCAGTGGGCAAGTTGAAATAGAACATTGCCGTGATGTGTTAAAGATGACAGCGAAAATATATGGATAAAAGTCAAAAACATTGTTAAAAACTCTGCTTTTAGTGCTTTTATTACCTATAAATTGTTATCTTTGTGTGCTTGTTTTATGATACGCGCTCTATTGAGGGAAAAACGACACACTCTATTAACATTAAATCGAAACTTTATAACTTAATAATTAACTAACAAACAAAATTAAATTAAAATTATGGCAACTACACAAAAAGCAGCAAGCCCCCAGAAAAAGAATCAGGGCTTCCAAGGTATCAGAGCAGCATTTTGGGTTATCGTTGTATGTCTTGTCATCGCGATTTGCATATACAACCTCCTGCTCGGCAATCCTTCTAACTTCGCAGGTAACGACCCGGCAGGTCACCCGACTAACTTGCTCGGAACAATTTACAAAGGTGGTATCGTCGTTCCTGTCATCCACACACTTTTGCTTACTGTCATCGCATTGAGCATTGAGCGCTGGCTCGCACTTAACACCGCATTCGGAAAAGGTTCTTTGGCTAAGTTCGTTGCCAACATCAAGGCAGCTGTTGCTAAAGGCGACTTCAATGCAGCACAGCAGATCTGTGACAAGCAGAGAGGTTCTGTTGCAAACGTTGTTTCTGCTTCAATCCGCGCATACAAGGAGATGGAGACCGCTCCCGGCTTGAAGAAGGCTCAGAAGGTTGCTAAGATCCAGCAGGCTCACGAGGAGGCAACACAGCTTGAAATGCCTACCCTGCAGATGAACCTCCCGATTCTCGCAACAATCGTTACACTTGGTACACTTACCGGACTTCTCGGAACCGTTATCGGTATGATCCGTTCATTCCAGGCTCTGGCTGCCGGCGGTGGTGGTGACTCTCTCGCACTTTCTACTGGTATTTCTGAGGCGTTGATTAACACCGCGTTCGGTATTTTGACTTCTTGGTGCTCGGTTATTGCATATAACACATTCACAAACAAGATTGACAAGCTGACATACGCGCTTGATGAGGTTGGTTATACTATTGCTCAGACATACGAAGCCAACCACACTGAAGAAGCTTAATTTTACTAACCCTTTAAAATCTTATTACTATGGGTAAAGTAAAAATTAAGAGGCAATCCATCTGGATCGACATGACCCCGATGAGCGACGTGATGGTCTTGCTGTTGACTTTCTTCATGTTGACATCAACGTTCGTGAAGAATGAGGCAGTGAAGGTCGTTACTCCAGGCTCAGTGTCGGAGGTGAAGGTTACAGACAAGAATGTCCTGACTATCCTTGTTGACAATAAGGGTAAGGTGTTCTTGGGCTGGGACAAGCCGGGCGACATGGAGACAGCTCTGAGCAGCATGGCAGACCAGTTCGGAGTATCACTGACCGGGGCGCAGATGAAGAATGTGCGCAGTGCTACGAATATTGGCGTGTCAATGAACGACATTGGTAATTTCCTTAACCAGGAATCTAACCAAATGAACGCATATCAGCAGGATAAGGGTATTCCTACTGACAGCATTGACGGCGGTATGAGCGAGTTCCAACTCTGGGTTAAGACTGTTACTGACGCAAATTCAGACATGAAACTTGCCATCAAGGCAGACGAGAAGACCCCTTACAAGGTCATCAAGAAAGTTATGTCTGAACTTCAGGACATGAACCAGAACCGTTACGAACTTATCACTTCTTATAAAAAAGTGGAGGACTAAGGCATGGCAAAAAAGAAACTGAGTAGACAGAAGAAAGTCGACCTTCGCGTGGACTTCACCCCGATGGTGGACATGATGATGCTTCTTATCACGTTCTTCATGCTGTGTACGTCTTTGAGCAAGCCACAGGCAATGCTCTTGACGATGCCGAGTAACGATAAAAATGTTCAGGAACAAGATAAGACTGCGACTAAGGCTTCACAGACAATCACTGTCTTTGTAGCAGGTAACGACAAGATTTATTATGTGGCCGGAATTCCTAACTATGAAGATCCTTCATGTCTGAAGGAGACTACATGGGGCAAGGACGGAATCCGTAGCGTGCTTATCAATCACGTTACAGAAGACGGAACCGTTCCGGTTGCGGCAATAATGAAGGCAAAGCTGGAACTCGACGCTAAAAAGCTGAAAGACCCGGCTAAGTATCCGGATTCTATTTACAATAAGGAGCTTGACAAGCTGAAGAATGGTGAGGTTAATGGCCAGAAGATTCCTACGCTGACTATTATCATCAAGGCAACGGACGACGCTTCTTATAAGAATTTGGTTGACGCTCTGGATGAGATGCAGATTTGCAGTATTGGTAAGTATGTCATCGACAACATTACCCCTGAAGACAGACAGCTCCTTAGCAAAAAAGGTGTTCGTTTGAATTAAGGCGTAACAAGTCGTTGGTTAACATTTAAAACGAAAAGACAATGTCAAAAATAGATTTAATATCTAATGAATGGGCTGACCTTGTTTTCGAAGGGAGAAACCAAGCCTACGGAGCCTACAGGCTTCGTAAGAGCACTTCCAAGAGAAATCTTTGGTCATTGCTCATCGTGCTTATTGCTGCTGTTGTCATATTCTCTGCCATAGCGATCAAGAACGTAATTCAGGCTAATCAGAAGGTTGCCATTACGACTGAGGTTGAGCTTTCTAAGATTGAGACAAAGAAGCAGGCCAAGGTTGAGAAGAAGGCTCCTGTTAAGATTGAGCCCCCGAAGCCGGTAGAGAAGGTGAAGAGTTCTATTAAGTTTACCGCCCCTGTCATCAAGAAGGACGAAGACGTGAAGCCTGAGGAAGAAATGAAGAATCAGGATGAACTTCAGAAGACTAAGACTACAATCGGTGCTTTCAACGTTGTAGGTAATGATGAAGTAGGTGGTGAAGTCCTTAAGGCGAAAGAGGAAATTGCCCAGCCAGAACCTCCGAAGGAGGAAGAGAACAAGGTGTTCGACGTGGTTGAGGAGAATCCTTCATTCCCAGGTGGTCAAGCTGCTTTGATGCAGTGGCTGAACGCGAATATCAAGTATCCGGTCATCGCGGCCGAGAACGGTATTGAAGGGCGAGTTATCGTTCAGTTCGTTGTAAGCAAGACCGGTTCCATTTCTGATGTAAGGGTTGTACGTGGCGTTGACCCGTCACTGGATAAGGAGGCTGTTCGCGTTGTAAGCAACATGCCTAATTGGACTCCTGGCCGTCAGAACGGTACGACTGTAAACGTAAGGTTCACTTTGCCTGTAACATTCAGATTACAGTAAAACGAGCAAGATGAGAAAAGAACTATTCTACGGTTTAGTAGGATTCACACTGTTCTTGGGATTTGTTTCGGCATGTACCGACAAACCCAAGAACGGTAGGACTGATACTTATTCGTCAGGAGCGATAACTTTCGCTTCTGACGAAAGTTTTAGCCCTATCATTGATGAACAAATCCAAGTATTTGAAAGTATATATCGTGACGCAAAGTTGACTCCGATATATACGAATGAGCTTGATGCGGTCAATCTCCTTATGAAGGATAGTATCCAGTTGGCGATTACCGCAAGGAATTTTACGAAAAAGGAACTCGAGAATCTAAAGGCCCGTAATTATCTGCCTGTGGCCATTCCTTTGGCTTATGACGGGCTATCGCTTATTATAAACAGGGAAAATACCGATTCGTGTATTTCAATTAAGAACATCAAGCGAGTATTGAGCGGACAGGCGAAGACTTGGGGCGATATCGTTCCAGGTTCGAAGAGAGGTGAAATTCAGGTGGTTTTCGACAATAGTAAATCGAGTACGGTTCATTTTTGTGTTGATTCAATCCTTGACGGGAAGCCTATAAACAGCCCGAATATCGTGGCCGTAAAGACCAGTAAAGAGGTTGTCGACTATGTCGAAAAGGCTCCTAACGCCATTGGCATTATCGGTTCAAACTGGTTGAATGACAAACGGGACACCACTAACACCACATTTAAGAAGAATATAACTGTTATGTCGGTAAGCAGAATGGACACAGCTACTTATTATAACAGCTGGAAGCCTTACCAGGCATACTTGCTTGACGGACATTATCCGTTGGTAAGAACAATATATGCATTGTTAAACGATCCGATAAACGGTCTTCCATGGGGCTTCGCCCATTTTATAGAGTCGCCCAAGGGACAGCTTATCATATTTAAGTCAGGTTTGTTGCCAAGGCGTGGCGATATAACCATAAGGTCGGTTAGCGTAAGTGACGAGTGATAAACTTGTCAAGATTGATTGTTTGAGAAGATGATAAATGAAAAATTATAGAGTATGAAAGCAATTAAATATGTATTAGCAGGAGTATTGATGACAAGTGTCTTCGCTCCGTCAATGGCCCAGGACGTTAAGTCGCAGGTTGAGGCCATCAAGAAAGTTGTAACTGACAACAAGTCAAATCCGGCAGCCGCAGAAGAGCAGGTTAAGGATTTTGTTAAGGAAAACAAGAAGAATGCTGAGGCATTAGCAGGACTTGGCCGTGCTTATTTCGAGATTAAGGATACGGCGTCAGCCCGTGAGTATGCCATGATGGCTATCGAAAGGGGCAAGGACGACAAGGGCAAGGCACTTGCTTATATCCTGCTTGGTGACATCGCTGCATTGAGCGATGAAGGTGGAGGCGCCGCAAGCCAGTATAACCAGGCTATGTTGCTTGACCCCCAGAACCCGACAGGTTATATCAAGTATGCTGCCGTTTACCGTAAGGTTGATCCGGAAGGTTCAGTTGCCGTACTTGAAAAGCTACGCCAGGTGCAGCCTGATTATCCTGTTGACGCAGAGGCTGGCCACTTCTTCTATGGCGCAAACAAATTTGACAAGGCTATAGAATATTACGGAAAGGTAGACCTTAACCAGTTGAAGGAGAACTATCTCACTGAATATGCTACAGCTGCGCTTCTTATGGCAGACTCAAAGAAAAGTCTGGAAGTGTCTTTGTTCGGTGTAAACAAGAATCCGCGTGATGCTGCCATGAACCGTATCACTTTCTATAATTACACGGATTTGAAGGATTACAAGAACGCAATCAAGTATGCTGACGCGCTTTTCAACAAGTCTGACAGTGCGAAGATTTCGGCTCGTGACCATCAGTATTATGGCTACGCACTCATGGGCGACAGCGCTTTTGACCAGGCTATAGAGCAGTTTAAGAAGGCTCTTGAAATGAATGCTGAACTTAATGACGTCCGTAAGCAGCTCTCTGACGCTTATCTTGCAAAGAATGACTTTACCAACGGACTCGCATATTATGACGAGTATCTCAGCAAAATAGAGAAACCGTCAGTACCCGATCTCGACGGTCTTGCCAAGCTTTACATGCAGCAGGCTGCAAGTATGGATTCTCTTACTACTGACAAGGTTAACGCTTTCAAGAAGGCTGACGAGATTTACGGTAAAATCGCTGCCGACTCTCCCGGCAATAAGCTGTATGCTACCATGATGCGTGCCCGTATCAACTCACAGCTTGACCCCGAGTCAACTCAAGGTCTTGCAAAGCCTTATTACGAGGAGTATGCGCAGTTGGCACAGACCGAGCAGGCTAACAACCCCAAACTGCTCATTGAGCCTTATCTGTACCTTGGTTATTATTATATCCTCAAGGAGGACAATGCTACCGCCAAGACATACTACGAGAAGGTTAAGGCTATCGACCCGCAGAACTCTATTGCCAACCAGGCACTGGAGGTGTTGAAATAATCATTATCAATGATAAAGTCCTAAACGGCGCGCCATCATGGGATGGCGCGCCGTTCGCGTATTTGCACAAATCATTTTTGCCGTATTTTTTCATAAAGCATCTTCCATCTTTCACTATTCGATATAATCGGTAATGTACAAAGATTTATGGTGGTGGAAGATGTGTCGTCCGTATCTTTCACCAACTCGAGTCTCTGTCGGTCCGTTAATGTACGCCATGTTGCGTGATGAAGTATCGGTGAAAGACGATTATCCGCATCTTCCACAGTGTAAAGGCTTGTGTGCCAGAATATTATGCCTTGCTGTGAAGGATGGAAGATTGTTTGGGATAATCTGTTGGGCATGCGTAATGGATATAAACGGAAACTTCCGTAGCGAGTGCTTGCGGTGCGTAATGATGCCGTTGACGGTCTTTTGATACGTCAAAGGTCGTGAATCAGTATGCGATTCACGGCCTTTCATGTTATTGTTTACGGCTTTTCATGACATTTGTCGGCGCAGTCCTGCTTTTTGCTGCTCGCTTATTGCGCAGCAGGCTGTGCCTGCTGTTCCTCTTTCCCCTTCTTGTTCAGTTCCGGATAGCTGGTGCGCGTATGGTATATAGCTTTCAGGCGCTCAATAAGCACCTGTTTGGCTACGGCTATATCGTGGAACGTTATAGGGCATGTACGGAAGAATCCGTCCTCTACCTGTTGGTCGATAAGTTTGTTGACGAGGTTGGATATGCTCTCTTCTGTATATTCCTTCAGCGAGCGTGCGGCGGCCTCTACCGTGTCGGCCATCATCAGGACGGCTTGCTCGCGGGTAAACGGGTCGGGGCCAGGGTATGTAAACAACGTGTCGTCGACCGGTTCGTCAGGATGTTCGTTCTTGTATGAAATGTAGAAATATTTTGTCTTGCCTGTGCCGTGGTGTGTCTTTATGAAATCCTTTATTACGCCCGGCAGGTTGTATCTTTCGGCCATTTTCAGTCCATCGGTGACGTGGCTTATCACCACTTGGGCCGCATCTATGCGCGGCAGGGCGTCAAGTGGATTTATTCCTCCCATTTGGTTCTCGGTAAAATAGACGGAGTTTTTCATCTTGCCTATGTCGTGATACAGCGCACCGGTACGCACGAGCTGGCTCTTTGCGCCAATCTTGTTGGCTATCTCGGCTGCCAGGTTGCCCACCATTACCGAGTGTTGGAACGTGCCTGGGGCGACCTCGCTGAGGCTGCGCAACAGCTTTTTATTTGTGTTTGACAGCTCGATTAAAGTCACGTTGGATATGAATCCGAAGGTCTTTTCAATGACGAGCATTAGCGGGTAGGCGAACAGCAGGAGCACGCCGTTGACCGCAAAGTAGGCGTACATGCTGTGGTCCATCGTGAGAATGCTGTTGTCCTGCATCAACTGTAGGGCGAAGTATATGCCGCTGCTGCCCAGAGTGACGAGCAGTGCGGTCTTGAATATCTCGGCACGCTGCGACAGTTCGCGTAGCGAGTAGATGGCTATGAACCCTGCCACGAGCTGCACGATGATGAATTCGTACTGGTATTTTACTGCGGCGGCACAGATGAGCACCATTGTGACGTGAGCCGTGAAGGCCGTTCGCGAGTCGACAAACACGCGTATGAAAATAGGCGCTATGGCAAACGGCAATATGTATACGCTGAGCACGTTGTGCGTTATCATCAGCGATACGAGGATGGGGAATACGGTAATCATCACGTACAGCATGGCTATGCTGCGAGGCTTGTCGAAATAATCCTTGCGGAACAAGCGCAGGTAGGTGGTGAACAGAAGTATAAGCGTGCCTACGAACAGCACCTGTCCGGCTATCGTAGACGGCACGGCACTTGCGCTGGCGCTTCGCCGTTTGGTCTCGCGCTCGAAGGAATTGAGCACCCTGTACGTGTAATCGTCTACTATTTCGCCCCTGTCAATGATTTTCTGTCCGCTCAGCACCATGCCGCTTGCCAGCGGTATTCCGCTCAGCATGTCGCCCAGCTCGCCCTCGCTGCGCTCCTCGTCGTAGATTATGTTCGGCTGGATATACTCGTTAAGGTTGCACCGTTGCAGAATCTGCCTTTGGGCGGCGAGCTTAGGGTCGGAGAAAAGTTGCTCGTAGGCGGTCATCGTTGAGTACGTACACATGATTTCAACGCTCGTGGCCTTTTTCCCGCTAACTATGCGTATCATGCTCGTTGTGTCGCGGCTTATCTTTGAATACTCGAGCGCGTCCATCACTCCCGCGAGGTACAGCCTGTGCAGCCTGTCGGCTATCGTGCTTACGTATTCGGCAGGAAGCCCCGGTATGCCGTCCTTGTAGTTGTCGATAAAGCGTTTTACCTGCTCCTGTTCCACTTTTGCGTCGTAGTTGTAGTATGGCTCGAAGGCATCGGTAATGCTGTCCTGCTCTTCCTTTATGGTCTCCTCGGTTTTGTATATCGGGAAATCGAACTTTGCTATGAGCGAACTGTACATCCACGGCTTGCCCACGTCGTAACGGAATTGCGGGCCGCTGTTGCGTGGCAGGAACGACACTATTAATGCCACGGTAACCACTACCAGCGCCGTATAAACCAGCCAGCGGCCATGGTGGTGGGTGTTTGCGTTGTCAAATCTAATCATTTTCCGGGTAATGTAACTTTGCCCTGCGAAAATAATAAAAATCTGTGCCATTTTGCAAAAAATATTGTATTTTTGCACAAAAATAACTTTATCTTCATTAAAATACATGTCAGAAAGAAAAGTAAGGGTGCGTTTCGCGCCCAGTCCGACCGGTGCCTTACATATCGGCGGAGTACGCACAGCATTGTATAACTACCTGTTCGCCAAGCAGAATGGCGGCGAACTGATTTTCAGAATAGAAGATACGGACTCGTCGCGCTTCGTTCCAGGAGCCGAGGAATATATAATAGAGTCGTTCCGTTGGCTCGGAATAAAGTTTGACGAAGGCGTCAGTTTCGGCGGTTCGCATGGCCCTTACAGGCAGAGCGAGCGCCGGGCCATTTACAAGAAATACGTAGACCAGCTGCTCGACGAGGGTCGGGCGTACATCGCCTTCGACACTCCAGAGGAGCTTGAGGCCAAGCGCACGGAAATAAAGAACTTCCAGTATGACGCGCATACACGTTCGTTAATGCGTAACTCGCTTACTATGCCCAAGGAAGAGGTTGACCGCCTGGTTGCCGACGGGGCGCAGTATGTGGTAAGGTTCAAGGTTGAACCCGGCGAGGATGTGCATGTACACGACATGATACGTGGCGACGTGGTTATCAAGAGCGACATCCTTGACGACAAGGTTTTGTACAAGAGTGCCGACGAACTTCCCACTTACCATCTTGCCAATATCGTTGACGACCACTTGATGGAGGTAACCCATGTCATTCGTGGCGAGGAGTGGCTGCCCAGCGCGCCGCTGCACGTGCTTCTTTACCGTGCTTTCGGATGGGAAGACACCATGCCGCGTTTTGCCCATTTGCCGCTGCTGCTTAAACCGGACGGCAAGGGTAAGTTGAGCAAGCGTGACGGCGACCGACTCGGATTCCCCGTATTCCCGCTTGAATGGCATGACCCCAAGACCGGCGAAGTAAGCCGCGGATATCGTGAAGAGGGCTATTTCCCCGAGGCGGTAATCAATTTCCTTGCGCTGCTTGGCTGGAATCCCGGCACAGAGCAGGAGCTTTTCACGCTTGACGAACTTGTCAAACTGTTTGACATAACCAAGTGCAGCAAGGCCGGTGCCCGTTTCGACTACAAGAAATGTATCTGGTTCAACCACGAATATATCCTCCGCAAGAGCAACGAGGAGATTGCGGGCTTGTTCGCGCCTGTAGTTGCCGGCAACGGTGTAGACGAACCTCTGGAGCGTGTTACCCAAGTTGTGGCAATGATGAAAGACCGTGTAGACTTTGTCAAGGAGTTGTGGCCGTTGTGCTCGTTCTTCTTCATTCCTCCTACTGAGTATGACGAAAAGACGGTGCGCAAGCGTTGGAAGGCTGATTCGCCGCAGGTTATGGCCGAACTGGCAGATGTCCTTGAAGGTCTTGACGACTTCTCATTGGACAATCAGGAGCGTGTCGTCATGGCTTGGGTTGAGGATAAAGGATATAAGCTGGGCGACGTCATGAACGCTTTTCGCCTGGCCCTTGTCGGCATAGGAAAGGGTCCCGGCATGTTCGATATATCAGCCTTTCTCGGCAAGGAGGAAACCCTGCGCCGGCTTAGGAGGGCCATAGCGGTGTTGGGAAATTAAGAAATGAGAGTTATAAGAATCGGGGAAACAATCAGTCGGTGATAGCTTTTAATGCCGTTTTTGTTGATTCTTGACTCTTATTTCTTTACTCGTTAACTCTTGATTCAACATTATGTACGAACTTATCATACGCTTATACTCGCTTGGAGTGGCAATAGCTTCGCTGTTCAACCCTAAGGCCAGGAAGATGCTGAAAGGAGGGCGTGAGGCCTTTGGCGTGCTTGCCGACAAGATTGACGGCGGCAGCCGCTATGCGTGGTTCCATGCGGCCTCGTTGGGAGAGTTCGAGCAAGGCCGTCCGATTATGGAGCGTCTTCGTGTAGAGCATCCTGAGATGAAAATCCTCTTGACGTTCTTTTCGCCGTCAGGATACGAGGTCAGGAAAGACTACAAGGGAGCCGACATCGTATGTTACTTGCCGTTGGATACATACAGCAACGCCCGTAGGTTTGTTGAGGCGGCAAGGCCGGCGGTCGCGTTCTTCATCAAGTATGAGTTCTGGTGGAACTATTTGCGGTTGCTTAAACGCTCTGGCGTACCCGTTTACAGCGTCAGCAGCATTTTCCGTCCCGGCCAGGTGTTCTTCAGGTGGTATGCGCGTCCTTACGCACGGGTGTTGCGTTGTTTTACGCGCTTCTTTGTCCAAAATGAAGAAAGCCGCAGGCTGCTTGGTTCTATGGGCATTACCGATGTGGACGTAACGGGCGACACACGCTTTGACCGTGTAATGCAGATTAAGCAGGCGGCAATGAAGCTGCCGCTTATTGACGCTTTCACTCACGGGGCTAAGGTGTTCGTGGCAGGCAGCAGCTGGCCACCTGACGAGGAGATTTTCATCCGCTACTTCAATGCTCACCCTGAGTGGCGGCTCATCATCGCGCCACACGTGGTGTCGGAAGACCATTTACGCCAGATAGAGAGGCGCCTTGAGCGTCCCGTAGTGCGTTATTCGCATGCCACGCCTGAAACGGTTGCTGGTGCAGGCTGCCTGGTTGTAGACTGCTTCGGACTGCTGTCGTCAATTTACGGATATGCAACGGTGGCATACGTTGGCGGCGGTTTCGGAGTAGGCATACACAATCTGCTTGAGGCCGCGGTGTGGGGCGTTCCGGTAATATTCGGCCCTAACAATGCACGTTTCCAAGAGGCGCAGGAGCTGAAGGCGTGCGGCGGGGGACTTGAAATATGTTCTTACGATGATTTTAAACATGTGTTTGATAATTTCAATGCCTCGCCGCAAGCCGTGATGGCTGCCGGTACTGAGGCTGCAAACTACGTCAGGGAAAAGGCGGGGGCAACGGATGTTATATTGCTGTCGAGCCGAGGCTTCGTGCGTCCCTTTAATGGCTATAATCTGCCTTAAGAAAACTATCTAACCGATGATAAGACAGCGGCCGCGGCCATATCCTTGAAGGGTGTGGCCGCGTTTTATGTATGCAGTGTCATCATTTGCCGTGCGTTACGGGCCCATGCCGGTGATGTTGACGGATTACATTTTTGCTTACCATTATTACTGATTTACGCTTGAGTGCCTTTGTCTTGTCATGGTAAATGGTTACCTTTGCTCCTGCGTTAGGTCGTTGCTGTTTGCGCGCCTGATCGTCGTATAATGTTCAATTGAGTAGTAATCATGTGGTTTGCAGTATTTTTCATCCTTCCGTTGGCCGGTCTCGTCTATGTGGCGTGGCATGTGTGGGCGTTGTTGCCCGTGGCCACGGTGTATCGATGGTGCGCGGTGGGCGTATGTATATTGGCGTTGGCCATGATGGTGATGAGCTTCGCGCGCGTTACCGAACATGTGCCGTTGTGGATGGCCAAGGTTGTGTACAATGTCGGGTATCCGTCGCTTTTCATAATGCTTTACGCTGTAATGGCGTTCCTTTTGCTTGATGTGCTCAGACTGGTGCATGTCGTGCCGCGCCAGTGGCTTTATTCTAACGGTACTACAGCAACGGTTCTCGTGTTGTTGATTGCCGCCGTGTTCGTTTACGGAAACGTGCATTTTCATGACAGAAAGTGCCGTACTATTGGCGTGGAAACGGCCAAGCCATTGGATGGAGATGTTACGGTCATGCTGATGAGCGACCTGCACCTGGGCTATCATATCGGTCC
>OIDW01000316.1_pt1 | contig 18991 bp, 15 predicted proteins | sample 1581621 | NCBI WGS metagenome assembly OIDW01 (sample SAMEA3882529, study PRJEB24775) | human gut metagenome | biome: human-associated habitat; feature: intestine environment; material: feces | place: Netherlands | collected 2009/2010 | reverse complement strand
TCCCCGCAGCAGATGAAGTATGTCACCCACACCGAAGCGGGCGAGGGGCTTATCTTCTACGGGAACGTGGTGCTGCCCTTTGTAGACCGCTTCCCGAAAGACACCGAGCTTTACCGGGTAATGACGACGAAGCCGGAGGAAGTGGGCGAAGCATGACAAAATTAAGGACAGACACCATTATCAACCGGGACGCGCTCTATGCCTTGCGGGAGCTTCCAGAGGAAAGCGTACACTGTTGCGTCACAAGCCCGCCCTACTATGCGCTTAGGGATTACGGGCTTGATATGCAGATTGGGCGGGAGGACACGCCGGAGCAGTACATTGACAGGCTGACCGAGGTTTTCCGCGAGCTGCGCCGGGTACTGCGTTCTGACGGTACGCTCTGGCTGAATATCGCGGACACCTACTGCGGCACAGGAAATAAAGGCTACCATGCAGACCCGAAGAACCCGAAAGGGAGAAACGGACAGCAGATTGCAAGAAACAACCGCGTTTCCGGCTGCAAACAAAAGGACTTAATCGGTATCCCTTGGCTTTTAGCCTTTGCCCTACGCGCTGACGGGTGGTATTTACGGAGCGACATTATCTGGCAGAAAGAAAACCCCATGCCGGAGAGCGTGAAAGACCGCCTATCCCGCTGCTATGAGCATATTTTCCTGTTCTCCAAGTCGAGGAAGTATTTCTTCGACTACAAGGCAATCTCCGAGCCGATTGCCCCTGCAACGGCAGAACGCCTCAAGCGCGGCATGAAGGGCGGCAACAAATACGGCAAGACCGTTCCCGGTCAGCCTCAGCCGCAGTCCATCAACCGCCCGCGTGAGCATGGCGAGATCAAGGACGCAGACATCAATCCGCTCCGCAACAAGCGCGATGTCTGGAAGATCAACACCGTCCCCTTCAAGGGCGGTCACTATGCCGCCTACCCTCCAAAGCTGGTTGAGACCTGTCTGCTTGCCGGTTGTCCCGAAGGCGGTATTGTGCTTGACCCGTTCATGGGAAGCGGCACAACCGGCATGGTTGCCTCACAGATGGGGCGTCATTTCGTGGGCATAGAGCTGAACCCTGAATACACCGAGCTTGCCTACAAGCGGATCGGAGGTGAAATCTGATGTCCAAGGAACCGGAACTCAAAGCCCGCGACAAGGTTGTTCTGCGGATGACGCGAGACGGCGCAGTCGAGGAAAACCTGACGGCTGGCACCGAGCAGCGTGTGTCAAAACGGCTGGAAGATGCAGAGCTGGTGAAGCCCGATGAGACAGCCGAGCCTTCCGAGGCACTTTCACCGGAGGAACAGAAAAAGGTGCAGATGCGCCGTCAGCAGCGTCAGTTTCAGGCGGAACACGCCGAGAATAACGACACGCAGCCGCCCTCGGAAACGTCCGTCACAGAAGAGAAAAGGGCAGAAAATCCACCCCAGAATGCACCTGAACCGCTGCCCTCGGAAACGCCGTTCAAGCCCCCCGTTTTGGAGCAGCACGGCGTTTCTTCTCATACCGGCACGGTGATTGCCGAAACGGTTGTCACACACAAGCTGCGCAAGACCTCTGCGGTTGAAGCCGTTGATGCAGATGCCGTTCTCACTCAAGCGGCGGAAACCGCCTCTGCAAAGCCGGTCTCGGACGATGCCGCCCCGCCCACGAAGCGGGTGCAGAAGCTCGAAAGGAAGTCCGAGAAGGCGCATGAGCGTCTGGATGCCGCCCGTGAAAAGCTGCCCACGCACAAGGTTCTCAAGAAAGAGCGCGTCTTCGATGAAGAAACCGGCAAGGGAAAAACCCGCCTTCATTTTGAGGATGAGCTGAAAAAGCCCAAGGGCAAAGGCAAGCTGCAATTTGAGGCAGATAAAACCGTCCGCAAGGTCGGTGACACCCTCGCTTCCGGCATTCACGGCAAAATCCATGAGGTCGAGCAGGAAAACTCGGCGGTTGAGGCGGCGCATAAAACAGAGATTGCCGCTGAGACCGCTGCGAGGCATTTCCGTCATCATCGGGAAAGCAGCGTCAACAAGCCTTATGAGAAGGTCTCCAAGCTGGAACACAAGGCGGATGTAGCTGACGCCAAGCTCCAATATGAGAGAAATCAGCAGGAGCATCCTGAGATGAAGAAGCAGAACATGAACAAGCACTACCAGAAGCAGAACATCAAGAAGGAATATGCCGCTGCACGGAATGCCGGTTCTCAGACTGCCGGGACTGCCACGAAGAATACCGGCAAGAAGCTCGGTGAGAAGGCGTCCGACAAGATCAAGGAGTTCTTTGAGAAGAACAAGAAGGTCTTCATCTGGATCGGCGTCGGAATTGCCCTTCTCGTTTTGCTCGGTGCCGGAATCAGCTCGTGTTCGATGCTCACCTCTACCGGTTCGTCGGTTATTGCATCCTCTTATCTCAGCGAGGACGACGCGATGCTCGGCGCAGAGGCGCAGTATTGCCAGATGGAGCAAGAGCTGCAAAGCTATCTGGATAACTATGAAGGCACTCATGACTATGACGAATATCACTTCGATCTGGATGATATTGAGCATGACCCCTATGTGCTGATCTCCATTCTCTCGGCTCTCCATGAGGGCGAGTTCACGCTGGATGAGGTGCAGGGTACGCTCCAAATGCTGTTTGAAAAGCAGTACATCCTCACCGAAGAGGTCATCGTCGAAACCAGATACCGCACGGAGACCGACACATGGACGGACGCAGACGGCAACACGCACACGGAAACCTATCGCGTCCCGTATGACTACTACATCTGCAACGTGAAGCTCGAAAACTTCAATCTCTCCCATGTCCCAGTCTACATCATGTCTCAGGAACAGCTTTCCATGTACGCAACGTATATGTCGGTGCTGGGCAACCGCGAGGATCTGTTCGGTGACTCTCCCTATGTGGACAAGTACATCACAAATCCTCCCGCAGACTACGAGGTCAACCCGGAATACCTGAACGATGAGAAGTTTGCAACGCTGATTACCGAGGCGGAAAAGTATCTCGGTTATCCGTATGTGTGGGGCGGCTCCAATCCCGACACGTCCTTTGACTGCTCCGGCTTCGTCAGCTATGTTCTCACAAACAGCGGTCTTGTGAATACCGGACGATTGGGCGCACAGGGGCTTTACAATGTCTGTGCGCCGGTCTCAAAGGCGAATGCACAGCCCGGTGATCTTATCTTTTTCGTCGGGACGTATGACACCCCCGGCGTGTCCCACGTCGGCATCTACGTCGGTGATGGCGTCATGATCCACTGCGGTGATCCCATTCAGTACACATCCATCAACTCTTCCTATTGGCAGCAGCATTTCTACGCCTTCGGAAGACCCGCCTATTAAAAGAAAGGAGTTTTGCATGAATCCCAAGTATCAGAAAGTCCTCTCCGACATTGAGAAGGCTGAAAAGAAGAAGTCCGAAATCGAAGGTCAGCTCAAGGAGCTGTACGACAAGAAGACAGAGCTGGAAAACCTTGAAATCATCAATACCGTGCGCTCTATGGTGATGGACAAGGATCAGATCATGGCGTTCCTGTCTTCCATGAAGGGCGGCACCAAGCCCGCCGGAAATACGGAGGTAATCGACAATGCGTAAGAAGTTTCGTTTTCTGACCGTCCTTGCGGTCTGCGTCATGGTTCTGTCCTGCTTCTCGGTGACGGCGTTTGCCTACGCCGATGATACCGAGCAGAACCTTCCCGTTACGGAGGCAACCCAGCCGGAACAGCAGCCCGAGACTACTCCCGCGTCGGAAAAGCCGAAGGGTGAGCCGATTGACGATGAGGGCAACGCCTACACCCGCGACTTGCTCTATGATAAGGCAACCAACAAGCAGTTCATCACAGTCCAGACGAAGAGCGGCAACACCTTCTTCATTGTCATCGACTACGATGCGCCCATCAACGAGGATGAGGAACAGTATCAGACGTACTTCCTGAACATGGTCGATGAGAGCGATCTGCTTGCGCTGCTGGATGAAGATACTGCGGCTGCGCTGACCACCTGTAACTGCAAAGAAAAATGTGCTGCCGGTCAGGTCAACACCGACTGCCCGGTCTGCAAGACCAACATGAGCGAATGCACCGGCACAGCCCCCGCTACACCTGAGCCGGATAAGGATGCAGAAACCGATGCTCCCGCCCCTAAACCCGAAAAGAAATCCAACATCGGCATGATCCTCGTCATCTTTGCCCTTGCCGGTGCTGCGGGTGCAGCTTATTACTACATCAAGTTCGTCAAGGGCAGAAAGCTCAAGGATGAGGATATGGACTTCTTTGATGATGAAGGCTACGAGGAAGAGCCGTATATCAACGAGGATGAAGAGCCGCAGATTGCGGAGGATGCTGAAACGGATGGTGATGAAGATTGATCTTAGTCATTGCTGAAAAGCCCAGCGTTGCCCAGTCCATCGCAAAGGTGCTGGGCGCGACATCCCGCAAGGACGGCTACATGGAGGGCGGCAATTACATCGTTTCGTGGTGCTTCGGTCATCTGGTGGAGCTGGCAGACGCCAGCTCCTACGATGAGCGGTATGCCAAGTGGCGGTATGACGATCTGCCCATTGTTCCGGAAAGCTGGATGTTTGAGGTCACGAAGGACAAAGCACAGCAGTTCAAGGTGCTGTCCGCTCTCATGAAGGACAAGCGCGTCACCGAGCTGGTCTGCGCAACCGATGCAGGACGCGAGGGTGAGCTGATCTTCCGGCTGGTCTACGACAAAGCCGGATGCACCAAGCCCTTCAAGCGTCTGTGGATCAGCTCGTTGGAGGACTCCGCCATCCGCGAAGGCTTCCAGCATCTCCGGGACGGCAAGGAATATGACCGTCTCTATGAAGCGGCACTCAGCCGCTCGAAGGCAGACTGGATTGTCGGTATCAACGGCACCCGCCTTTTCACCACGCTCTATCACAAGAAGCTGGTGGTCGGGCGCGTCCAGACGCCGACCCTTGCAATGCTGGTGGAGCGTGACGGGAAAATCTCCACGTTCCAAAAGGAGAAGTATTTCAATGTCCACGTCGGCAAGGGCGATCTGACCGCCGATCTGGAAAAGGTCAAAACCGAAGAGGAAGCAAAGAGAATTGCGGCGGCTTGCGAGAAAAAGCAAGCCGTCGTTTCTTCTCTCAAGCGGGAGACGAAAACCGTCAATCCTCCGAAGCTCTATGATCTGACCACCTTGCAGCGCGAGGCAAACCGATACTACGGCTTCACCGCCCAGCAGACGCTCGATCTCGTTCAGACGCTCTACGAAAAGAAGCTCCTGACCTATCCGCGCACGGACAGTCAGTTCATCACGGATGATATGGAGGACACTGCCCGTCAGGTCATTTCTATCGTCTGCCGCCAGCTTCCGCTTTTCTCCGACGTTTCGGTTACTCCGGACATTGCCCGCGTAACCGACAACAGCAAGGTCACGGATCACCATGCCATTCTCCCGACCGTCCAGCTTGAAAAGCAGGATGTTTCCGCGCTTCCTCAGTCAGAGCAGAAAATCCTCAATCTTGTTGGGATGCGCCTTCTGTGTGCGACCGGCGAGAAGCACACCTACGCAGAAACGCAGATCACGCTCTCCTGCGAGGGCTATGCGTTCAAAGCCAAGGGCAAGACCGTCGTTCAAAACGGATGGAAAGCCATTGAAGAGCTGTTCAAGGCTTCCCTCAAGACGAAGGAAAAGGACGATCCCATGAAGTCCCTGCCCGAAGTCCATGAGGGCGATGTTCTGGATGGTGTGTCCGCCAGCGTCACCGAACACTTTACGACACCCCCGAAGCAGTACACGGAAGACACGCTCCTGTCTGCGATGGAGACTGCCGGAAACGATCAGTTCGACGATGACACCGAGAAGAAAGGTCTCGGCACTCCCGCAACCCGCGCCGGTATCATTGAAAAGCTGGTGAAATCCGGCTTTGCAGAGCGCAAGGGCAAATCCCTCATTCCCACAAAGGACGGCTGCAACCTCGTCTGCGTCCTGCCGGAACAGATCACTTCTCCCGCAATGACGGCGGAATGGGAAAACACGCTCATGGAGATTGAACGCGGCAAGGCAGATGCGGACGCCTTCCTCAGCGGCATTGTCCGGATGACCGGGGATCTCGTGAAAGCCTATCCGTTCCTCTCCGATGCCGAAGCCCAGCGTTTCGGCACGGGTAAGGAGGAAATCGGCAAATGTCCCCGCTGCGGCTCTCCGGTCTACGTCGGCAAGGGCAATTTCTACTGCTCGAACAAGGAATGCTCCTTCTGCCTGTGGGAAGACAACAAGTTCTTTTCCAGCAAGAAAAAGAAGCTGACCAAGAAGATTGCAAAGGAGCTGCTGGACAAGGGCTGGTGCCGCGTGACCGGGCTTTACACGCCGAAGAAGCCTCAGCTCTACGATGCGGTGATCCGGCTGGATGACAGCGGCGGCAAATACGTCAGCTTCAAGATGGAGTTTGATCGATGACCCGCCCAAAGTATGTTGCTTCATGCAGCGGAGGCAAAGACAGCGTAGCGACGCTCCTGCTGGCTGCACAGCACAATGAGCCGCTGGACGAGGCGGTTTTCAGCGAGGTCATGTTCGACAAAGACACAAGCGGCGAAGTCCCGGAACACCGGGACTTCATTTATGACCGACTCAAGCCCTTCTGCGAAAAGGAGCTGGGCATCAAGTTCACCATTCTCCATGCAGACAAGACCTACGATGATGTGTTCCATCACGTCATCACCAGCGGACCGCACAAGGGCGAGGTTCGCGGCTTTGCATGGGCTGGTATGTGTGCAGTCAATCGTGACTGCAAAATCCCGCCAGTCCGCAAGTACAATGCCGCACTCTCGCCGGACACTGTGAGCTATGTCGGCATCGCGGAGGATGAGCCAAAACGCCTTGCTCGTCTGGATGGAATAACGAAGGTCAGTCTGCTTGCCAAATACGGTATGACCGAGGCGGACGCCTACAAGCTCTGTCAGGAACACGGGCTGCTCTCTCCAATCTACGCTCACTGCCGGAGAAACGGCTGCTGGTTCTGTCCCAACGCCAGTGACTCGGAGCTGCTGCACATGGTCACAAATTATCCGGAGATGTTTGACCGGCTGATTGAATGGGAGAACGAGGATAACATCTTCCATCGTCGGATGACGCGCAGAGAAACCCCGTCTGAGGTAAAGGCTCGTTTACTGAGCAAATCCCAGACGGGGTTTTCTTCGCCCAAAAGCAAATAAGAAATGGAGGTTTGAGATGGCTGAAAACAAAAATGCACAGCAAGTCCGCGAAATCACGGACAAGCTGGAACAGGGCATCAAGGAGCTTTTTGAATCCGAGCGGTTCAAGGAATATCTCCGCACGATGTCCAAGTTCTACAACTATTCCTTCAACAACACGCTGCTCATTGCGATGCAGAAGCCGGAGGCAACCTATGTTGCCGGTTATACCTCGTGGCAGCGCAACTTTGACCGTCAGGTCATGAAGGGCGAAAAGGGCATCAAGATTCTTGCACCCGCGCCGTACAAGGCACAGGAAGAGCGTGAGAAGATTGACCCCGTAACGCAGAAGCCGGTGATCGGCGCAGATGGGAAGGCTGTCACGGAAACGGTTGAGGTCCTGCGCCCTGCCTTCAAGGTGGTGAGTGTCTTTGATGTTTCCCAGACGGACGGCAAGGAGCTTCCGGACATCATCGTCGATGAGCTGAAAGGCACCGTCGAAAACTACGAGGCGTTCTTCGACGCACTCAGGCAGGAATCTCCCGTCCCTATTTCCTTTGAGGACATTCCGGGCGGTGCAAAGGGATTCTTCTCGCCGGTTGAAAGCCGCATTGCCATTCAGGAAGGCATGAGCGAGTTACAGACCATCAAGACAGCCATCCATGAGATTGCCCATGCCAAGCTCCATGCCGTCACTCCGGGCGAAAAGGTTGCTCCCGAGGACAAGAAAGACCGGCGCACTAAGGAGGTCGAGGCAGAAAGCGTCGCCTATACCGTCTGCCAGCGGTACGGCATTGAAACCTCGGACTACTCCTTCGGTTACATCGCCGGTTGGTCATCCGGCAAGGAAACCAAGGAACTGAAAAGCTCTCTGGACACCATCCGCAAGACGGCGGCTGAGATGATCGAGGGCATTGACGCCAAGCTCAAGGTGCTGCTGGCAGAGAAAGCACAGTCCGCAGAGATGGAAGTCGAAGCTCCCGTAAAGGAAGCTGTTCCGGAGGAAAAGCCGGAAGTCCCCATTTACCGCGAGACGGCGAATTATGCCTATGAAGCCGGTGAGCTGGAGTCATATCGTGCTTCTCTCGCCGCAAACGTGGAATGCCGCAAAGCGATTGAAGCGGCGATCAGCTCCAACTACGGAGATAACCGGCTGGATGCGGATGCTGCCGTGAAGAGCGTCCTTGAGCAGTTCTCTCCGGAGCGTGTCCGATATGTCCTTGCAAACACCATTCAGCAGAAAGACTTTGACGGGCGTATTCCCCAGCCCCTCAAGGAATGGGCGAAGACCGTTGATGTCTGCCCCGAAAACGCCTCTCGCTTCCTTGTGGATAAACCCAATCCCGGACTGACGGCACTTTTCGTGGATGCGTTCCGTCAGCAGACCGAACCCCAGAAGGAAGTCACTTCTGAGAAAACAGAGGAAAGAGACCCGGAGGTCGTTGCATGGGAGAACGATGAGATTACCTCTATTGAGGTAAAAACCGTGGAGGTCAAGTCTCCCTTTGCTCCCTTGCCGGAGGAAGCAGCGAAAGCACCGAAGGCACACCGTCTGACTGCGGAAGAGAAGGAAATCAAAGCCGCCGTCATGGACACGCTCAAGGGGCAGATTGCCTATAACAATGACGGTATGCGGGCGTCCTATCGCGCCTCTAACCATTCCTTCAATCTGCTGGCACGGAACGGCGTCAGGATCGAGGGCAACACGGTCACGCAGAACGGTGAGCCGCTGTTCAAAATCCATCGCCGTCATGCGGCGCGAAAAACACAGGGCTGCTATCGTGAGCTGATGCCGACGCTGGAATACGTCAGGCAGGAGCAGAAGCAGGAAAAGCCCTCTATCCGCGATCAGCTCAGGACTGCCGCAAAACAGCAGCCGGAGAAGAAGTCTCCGGTCAAATCCAAAACGCACGACATGGAGTTGTGAGAAAGGAGACGCATGAAGAAATACACAGACGTTGACATCGTTGCGGAGCTGCAGAAGCTCGTGGACAGTCATGTAGACAGCTACAAGGAAGACTTCGACATCGACAAGCGCATCATCCGCCGCGCTGCCGAAAGCCGGAATCCCGAAGACAAAACGCTGATGTGGTTCTGCCGTCCGCATGGAACGCACTGTCTCAACGAAAATCAGGTCTTTATTCAGGGGACGCGGGATCACAACACCTTCCGCTTTTATGCGGAACAGACCTACGACGAGTGCATTGCCCGCGTCATTGTCCCGAAAGCCGTTAAGCGCGGCAAGGTCTTCGGAGATGTCTTTGAGATCAACTACCGGGAACAGGCGGCAAATGTGGCGCAGAACTCGGTTGCGCCGGATCATGACCGGCTGACCTTCGCGGATGGCTTTGTGCTGGATGCGCCCTGCCGCAGCAGCTTCGATGCAGCAATGGCTCTGGTCGGTGAGCATGGCGGCGTCAAAACCCACCAGACGCTCCCGAAGGACGCGGATGCTCTGGCGGAAGTGCTGTCCAAGCAGAAAAGCCGCCGTGACAGACTGCCGGATGCAGGAAGGACAGAGACGCTTTCGCCTCTGCCCGTTGCAGAACTTCGGAAGTACGAAGCGGTCAAAAAGGCGCATCCGGACGCGCTGGTTTGCTTTGCTCAAAACGGCTATTTTGAGCTGTACGGCAAGGACGCGGAAAAAGCCGCGCCGCTTCTCGGCACAAAGCTCCTTGAGAAGAAGGTACGCGGCAAGCCCTCCATGCCGGTGACCGGCTTCCGTGAAAGCGCATGGGTAGCCGGTTCTCACAAGCTCTGGAAGTCCGGCGCAGATGTCTTTCTCAGCAAGGACGGCGAGACCTTCAAGGAACTCAAAGCCGCAGATTACATTCCTGTTGGTGCGACGCTGAATGTGGATGGGATCAAGTGCAGAATCGACGCGGTTGATTTTGCCGCCGATGAAGTCCGGCTGACCAATATTGAGGACAAGAGCAGACCGATCCGCTTTTCTGAGAGCATCCAGTATGTCCGCTCCTATGTGGAGGATGCCGGGACTGCCATCTACGACACCATCCCGAAGAAGCCCGCAGCCCGTAAATCCATCCGCGACAAACTGAAATCCGCGCAGAAAGCCCAGCCGCCCCACACACCGAAGCCGCAGAAATTGAAAGGAAAGGATATGGTACTCTGATATGAAAAACTTTACCGTGGAAGAAATCAACCTGATGTGCTGCTTCAATACGTCCAGCCGGAAGCGGCTGATCGACGATATGAAGAGCGTCACCCTGAACGACATGGACGGAGAGATCGCAGAGCTGATGTATAAGACCATCTGGAAGCTCGACGCCATGACCGACGCGGAGTTTGAGGAACTGTATATCATGCCGGACGGCATGGTGGATGACTGAAAGGAGGATGCCTATGCCCGTATTAGACGGTGATTTTGAAGCCTTCGTCACGAACCTTGGCAAGTACAACGAGGGTATGCTGGTCGGTGAGTGGGTGAAGCTGCCCACCACCGAGGAAGAGATGCAGAAGGTCTTTGAGCGCATCGGGATCGGCAAGCAGGATGAGTTCGGTCAGCCCTATGAAGAGTGGTTTATCACCGACTACGAATGCCCGATCTACGGCGTTCAGAAGATGCTTGGCGAGTACGAGAGCCTTGATAAGCTCAACTACCTTGCCGCTTTGATTGACGAGCTTTCCCTGAGCGATCAGGAAAAGCTCGTTGCCATTATGGAGGCTGGCTGCGATGAGGTCAGCGACATCGACGATCTCATCAACCTGACGTTCAATCTGGACTGCTACGACATCATGCCCGGTATCAACGACGAATCCGACCTCGGCTATTATTACGCCCACGAAGCCGGTATCTACTCTGAAAAGGATCTCGGTCCTCTGGCAAATTACATCGACTATGAACGCTATGGGCGCGACATTGCGATGGATGAGCAGGGACGCTTCACCGATGAGGGCTATGTCCGCGTCGCAAGCGAACGCTGGGACAGGCAGTTTAACGGGGAGCTTGATGATATTCCCGATGAATACCGGATTACCGGCTCAGGGGAAGCCGCCGAGCGTGACAGCACCATCGCCGTTCTCGTCGTTGAGCCGGGAAAGGAGCCTTATGTGAAGGAGATTGACTCCGGTCTGGAGTCCTTGCAGCATGAGGTCGGCGGCTACATCGAGGCGATTTATCCCTACGAAGACCCTGTTGCCTTAGTCTGCAACGAGGAAGGCAAGCTGGAAGGTCTGCCCCTGAACCGTGCTCTGCGTGATGAGGACGGTGACATCTACGACGTTGTTGCCGGAACATTCATGGTAGTCGGCTTGACGGATGACAGCTTCGGTTCTCTGACCGTAGAGCAGATGCAGAAGTTCTCTGACCACTTCAAAGTGCCGGAGCAGTTTGTTAAGTTGGGCGATAAGATTGTTGCGATCCCCATGATCTCGAAGGAGCAGCAGAAGCAGGAAGCTACCGAGCAGAAGGACTTTGAGATGAATGCCGACACCTCCGGTCTGACGGTTGCCGGTCACATCGGGACATGGCACACCATTGATCAGCACGAGGTCGGCGGTCACAGCTTTTATTTGATGGAGCATGACACCTACGGCGATGAAGCGGCTTGCATCATCGTCGATGAGCGCGGCAAGCTCGTCCTTGATGATGTCTACAACGGCTTTGACGATGACACGCTCCGCCTTCTTGACCTTGAGGTCAAGGAAGTGCCGGAAATGCCCGATCCCACGCTCTCCGTTCAGGATATGAAGGACTACGGCTACGCATGGGCTGGCGTTCTTCCCGCCGGTCAGGAGGCGGCTGAGAAGGCTTTGGAGAAGGGCTGCGAGGTTTACCGTCTTTATTCCGATAACACAGAGGGCTTGTGCGTGGATGCCAAGGAGATTGCCGATCATGCGGCAAAGGGCGGAATGCTCGGTATCAGCAAAGAAAGCTGGATGGCGGCTCTTGAGAAGGAAAACTACCTCAAGGCAGCGGAGATGTCGATGGAGGATGACTACGGCATGATTGATGGGATCATCAACAACGGTCCGAAGGAAGACAAGACCCTTGATGCCAAAGCCCCCGAAAGGGGCGAAAAGTCCTCCATCATGGACAGGCTCAAGTCTGCAAAGGCTGAAAAGCAGAAGGAATGCTGCCCTCCCAAAAAGCACAAAGGAGAGATTGAGCTGTGAGCAGAAGTCAGAAATGGCGGCAGGAGTGGTCGTTCTTCATCGGGGACAGCGGACGCCGGAAGTATAACCGCTTCTGCGTCCGCTGCGTCCATAGCTGCAAGCAGAGCTTCCGTGCGGATCTCATCGCCTGTCCGCACTTCTCCCGCAAGGCATCGAGGTGTAGACAGTTAGGGGTCGAAAAAGCCTGTGATTGCAAGCCTCAGAGCGACGCAAATTGACCAGCCTAAGTGATTGTATTCCCTGCGCAGTTTCTTCTTTAGCGCGGAAATAAGTGTCGATTTCGGCACTTGTTTGAATGCCCGGAAAACGAACCAAAAGCCTCTGTCGATGCCCAGTTTGGGTGTCGGCAGAGGCTCTTTTTTTATGACATATTATGACATATTCAAAATAGCGGACAGCAGCTCTTGAACCTGTTGCCGGTATTCCGGCTTTATATCCGAAATACGTCTGGCAAGCGCAAGGGCTTCCGCTTCTGGCTCATCGGTCCCAAAGATAATTCGGTCCGCACTGACGCCCAGCAAACGGCAAAGACGCTGCAAGGCTTCAAGAGAAATACCGGAAGCACCACGCTCAATAGCGCTCAGGTGATTCGGCGTCATGCCAAGCATTTCTGAGAGCGTGTCCTGCGTATAGCCCGCCTGTTCTCTTGCCACTTGAATATTGCCGCCGATTTCAATATTGATGTCCTTCTTCTCTCGCATAGCCTCACCACCTTTGCATTTAGTGTACCTAACGGCGGTGTCATTATCCACGGTATGATGTCGTTGATTTTACTAACGACAATGCGTTGACTGTCCGTGATGAGGGTGATAGAATGGAGTTACCTACCAAAAGAGTGAAAGAAGGGGTGTCATGTCGCGCATTATTGAGTTTAGAAAGTCTGCTCAAAAAGCTGAAAAGCAATCCGTTCAAGGCAAGACTTGTGCGTTTACCGGTCATAGACCGCAGAGTCTTCCGTTCGGCTTTGATGAATCCGATAAGCGTTGTACTTCTTTGAAATCTGTTATGCGGGATCAGATTGTAGCACTCATCGAGAACGAGGGCGTCACGCATTTTATTACCGGCATGGCTCTTGGCGTCGATATGTATGCTGCGGAAATTGTACTCGATTTGAAATCAAAATACCCTCACATTACTCTGGAAAGTGCAATCCCTTGTGAGACACAAGCGATCAAATGGTCTGTGGCTTCACGGGAACGGTATTATAATATCGCGGCAAAGTGTGACAAGGAGACCATGCTGCAACGGGAGTACACGCCGGACTGCATGGACAAGAGAAATCGGTACATGGTCGATCACGCCGATTATATTCTCGCAGTATGGAATGGATGCCCCAGCGGTACCGGGAACACCGTGAGATATGCCCACAAAAAGGGCAAATCTATCATCGTTATCAATCCGGTTTCCCTTGATGTCACGCGGGAATAAGGCAAAAATCCCACTCCTGAATCAAGCGTTGTGAAAACCGTGAAGTATTTCCCGATAGTGAATACACATTGCACTACTCGGTGATTATTGGAAACGTGTACGGCGTATGCTGCCCAGTGAACATCTCCATGGAACACATCGAATTTTCACGGCTTCGTAAAACGGAAAGTGTCACCTTATGAACAGTCCCTTGCCGAGAGAAAAATAAATCGCTGGAAACGGGAACGCCCCCGGCACTGTGCGTCTGGCACAGTGTCGGGGGCGTTTTTCCGTGTCTTAGTTATGAGCCAGTTCATTTAGGAGCAGCTTTCGATAGCCCACATCCAAGACGCAGCGATGGAAGTCCATCAGACGGTGTTCGTCGAACAGCTTTTCACAGAGCTTGGTCAGCGGATGATTCATCAGCTTTGCAGAAATGCCAGTCTCGTTGAAAAACCTTGCCCATGTGAAGACCTCTTCTAAATCCTCCTGCCCAAGCGTGGCAGGAATGATAGCGTTGCAGAGACGGACAATGGGGCTGTCCGCAAATCGCTCTGCGACTTCCTCCGGTGTGCATTCATAGCGGTCACAGTCAAAGGAAAGCGCATCCTCAATTTTAAGATAATTTTCGGTTTCATCCCGCGTCAAGGTTATGGTGTAGTCTCCCATACCGGACGGCACATCAATATTCTCCATGACATCAAGCTCGAAACGGGAGCCGCCGATGATCGCTTCAAAGGAGAAGGACTGACAGATTACTGCTGGGTTTTTGTCTATCTTGTCCTCATTCAGAAATGACAGCGGATTATACTCCGTCAGTTCCCAGCCGATTTTACCTCTCTCTGTTTGCTCGGCAATCTGCTGGATCAGATGTTGTTCTTCTTCGTGCAGATTTTCATTGTACAACATGATACACCTCCGTTTTCTGATTGTCGTTTTTTGGGGGGCTGCTCTATGTTTCCGAAGAGACTGCCGTTTGTATCATCATTCCTTGGCTGAGGGCAGACCTTCGTAAAACTTCCTAAGTTCGTCCAAACTGCTTGTCCGATTTTTGATAGGCAGGGAGTCCCGTGTAATGTCATGATAGCGTTCCGGCGGCTCGTCCCGCAGTCTTCGGTCGATAATGCAGACAATGCCGGTGTCTGTGAAATTGCGGATCAATCGCCCGATACCTTGCTTGAGCTTGATAATCATTTCGGGAACGCGGACATCCATCAGGGCATCCTTTGCGACGGAACACTTATACTCGATAATTGGATCGGGGACAGGGAACGGAAGCCGGAAAATGATGACATTGGAAAGGCTTTTTCCTTCAATGCTGATTCCTTCCCAATATGCACCCGTCCCCAGAAGTACGGAGTTCGTATCTTCCTTAAACTCAAGCAGCACCTTGTCCTGCGACGATCCCGGCTGCTGCATCAGGATTTTGTACGGAAGATTTTTCTCACTGAGAATGGAGTAGACCTCTTCCATGTCGGTCTTTGCCGTAAACAGCACGAGTGCCTTTCCATTGGAAATGCTCAGGATCTCAAGCAGCCGCTCCACACCCTTTTCAATGAAGGCTTCATGTTCTCTGGTCGGGTGCGGGAGATCGTCGCAATAGTAGATCATGGCGTGTTCATCGTATGGATATGGGGAAGGCTTTGGCTCGGATAAGCAGCCGCGATCACCAGCGGGAAAGCCGGTATTGCTGATAAAGTAAGAATACTGTTCTTCCAGAGACCCGCTCGTGGCGTTCGTCAGCGTGGCAGAGGTCAAGATGGTTCTTTCATCACCATTGAAGTATAGGCGGCTCACAATTTCTTTTGTGTTTTTAGGGCAATAGACGAGTTCCGTGTTGCTGCCGTGCTGCTCAATCCAGATCAGCATATCATCTATCCGGTCAAGAAGCTCTGAAAGGGACTCGCTGACGGCATCCAGATCATCAGAGGCAGCAAAGGAACGGTTGTTTCTGAAATCCATGCTGGAATAAATCTGAATGCTGGACGAAAGGTTGTGTATGGCGGCGTTCATCTCGGTAAGCAGTTCAATCGCACTGCCATTGTTGTCAAAGAAAAAGCGGTCAGCGTAGCGCATATCCTGATCTGCATCGTCGATCTGCTTTTGAACTTGTGCTTTCAGGCAGTTATAGAAGGCGATGATTGCGCTCTCTGCCTCTCGCTTTTCACCGGACACACTGCTTTGGTCAGAGGGTCGCAGTTCATAGAATGCGCTTTTAATCATTCCAAAGAGCATACCTTGCCCGAAACGCTCCGTTGTGGCACTCCGCACCTTATCATCCAAGTTGTGCGCTTCGTCCACGACAAGCAGATCAGCGGCGGCGTTAATCAGTCCGTCCTGCCCGCGTCGTAGTTTCATGAGATGCTGGGTAAGAAAGTCCTGATTGCACAGAACAACACCGTCCGTGTATTTTAACGATGCACGGACCTTGTAATACTTGCATTTCTTTTCGCAGGAGCCGCAATTCTTCATGCTGAACCGCTGCACGTTTACCTTGTCCCAGACGCCTTGCGGCAAAACCTCCGGGAAATCCTTGCGTTCCTCATACCCCTGCTGGATTCCTTCTTTGAGCGCGTCCGGTGGGTCTGCTTTCGGGTCACACATATACTCGTCTGCGCGTTTGTTGCAGAGATAATGGGTCTGTCCTTTTGCGAGGATGACATCTCTGTTCAGCCCAAGAAGGGGCATTACCGCGTGGACATCGCGCCAGAGCTGTTCTTGAAGCGCAATGGTCGAGGTTGCGATGATGACCGGCTTGTTCATGCGTTTGCTGTACAGCAGCACCGGCACAAGATAGCCAAAGGACTTGCCAATGCCCACGCCAGCTTCAATCGCAAAGTGCTGGTCGTTTATGAGGGCGTCCACAATCTCAAATGACATATCCTGCTGCCCTTCACGCATTTCCAATCCATGCTGCGGGGCTTCATCCCAAAAGAAGGTGCTGACTTGCTCACTCATGGAGTACAGCTCTGCTTTTCTGCGCTTTTTCCGTTCCTCCGATGTATTGAATCCAAAATAGAATCTGTTGTCCATCCACATTCCTCCCGGAATAGAAACCAAGGCTATCCGCGTTTCAGTTCAATGCTGACGTTTCCGTTCTCGTCGATGGTCAGCGTCATGTGCTTGATGTGCTTCTCATAGAACTGCCGCCGCTCTGCGGGAGACATTTCGATCCTCGTGTTTCGCAGAGCTGCATCAAACATATCGTTGACGTTCAGGTGAACGGAGTTGTCAATCCAGCGGTACATCTCCTTGAACAGTGCGTTTTTCTTGATGTCCTCGCTGTTGCCGGAGTAGAAGTCATCCAGATAGCAGTAGAATATCCCGGATTCTGCAAGTGCTGCCTTCATATCCGGTCCGCATTTTTCCCGCTCAATCATGACAAGGAATCTGGCATCCGGTAAGGAAGAGATCAGCCCCCAGTAGTCGGAATCGCTTGAGACGATGACGAAGGAATCCACTTGCTTCTGGTAGTGTTCCTGACAGGCTCTTGCGGTGAGCTTGATGTCTACCAGTGATTTGTTCTGCTTGATCCGCTCAATCATGATATGCTCAACGGGAATGCGGGTGTAGTTTTCAAGAATCCGCCATGCCGTAGCGGTGTGTACGTCATCAAAGAGAATGATCGCCGTAATCTTTTGCATGACCTCATAATCAAGATTTTTGAGCGTGGCACACAGTTTGTACGGGTCGGAGTTTTCGCAGTCCACCACCAATACGGTTTTCTCGCTGTCATCTATGAAGTCGTAGATATTGTTTTTTACAAAAGCCCCTGCATCGGAGACTTTACTGTATTCCGTGAAGGCGTCGCAATGCCATTGATAAAGCAGGGTAGCAAACTTCTTATCATTATAGAGGACATTACCCTCGTCCATCGGTACCCAGTTGATATACATTTGATAGGGGTAGTAGGAGAGACTTGCGTAATAGATGTCCGCAGCATCTTTCGTTCCGTCCTCTGTCAAACCGTTTGGCATGATGAACAGCTCTTTTATGTACGCCCAGTTAATCCAGATTGGAAAGAGGCTCTTGCAGTTGTTAATGCGGTCTGAAATCAGCCGGTTGATCTCGATAATGTGGTGGCAGAGCTTTGTACTCGACTTTTTGATAAAGCTGATTCCGTCGTTTGAAAGCTGCTGCATACTGGAAGCCGGGATGATCTCTGGCATTGAAAGCAGCCCTCGATACTCCATTCGCATGATGTCATTTATTTTCCGGTAGTTGCGCTCAATGGCGGTGCGGATGATACAGAGATTGCGAATGATACGGGCATTTTTATCCTGTTCAAGCCGGTCGTATATCTCTATCTTCGGCGGCTCGTGTTCATTTTGAAAAATACGGAGCGGGACGCCGATCAGATATGCTACCTTTGACACAAGTTCATAGGTGCTGTCTTTGTAGGCAATCTGTTCTCCGGCATATTCGATTCCATTCAACATGACTGAATTGCCCATGATCTACTCCTTTCTCGTAGGGGAGTTAAGCGGTCATTACATTGTCCGTCCACATCTCACACTGGCTAATGACCGTGCTGATTGCCGTATCATAATCTTCCGGTGGATACTTATACTTTTTCAGAAGGTGCTTCACCATCTTACGCATACTCGCACGAGCAGTTTCTTTTTTCTGCCAGTCTATTGTCCGATTTTTGCGCAGCATTTCCGTAAGTTCTCTGGTCAAGTCAATCAATTCATTATTTTGATAGAAGTCCTTTATGTTTTCCGGCTTTGTCAGAGCATCGTAAAAAGCCAGTTCTTCCTGCGTCAAGCCCAGCTTTTTACCGTTGTTATACAGTTCTGTAATCTCCTGTGCCGTTTTCAGAAGTTCCTTGATGACCTCCTCGTTTGTAATCAAGCCATTGTAGTAAGAGTTCATCAACTGTGTAATCTTTTCTGAAAACTTCTGAGACTGCACAACATTTGTCCGTTTATACAGTGAAACTTGCTCTGCCATAAGTTTTTTCAAAATTTCTACGGCAATGTTCTTTTCCTTCATTTTTGAAATTTCATCCAACACCGCCGGGTCAAACAGGCTGATATTTTCATCTGCCTTCTTACTGTCAAACAAACTGATAACACCTTGACTCTGGATACTTGCTTTCAGCAGTTCATTGATTTGAGCATTGATTTCTTTCAAAGAAAGTGTCTTGCCGCCACTCCCACCATAGGTGATCTTCACCACCGTAGAACGGACTGCTTCCATATAGGCCGCTTCATGTCGCTCCTGCTCCGTGGTCATGCTGGAACACAGCGAATGCGACTGTTTCAGCAACAGAGCTTCTCGCAGGAACAGATCTTTGCGCTTGGGTGC
>OIDW01000305.1_pt1 | contig 19910 bp, 23 predicted proteins | sample 1581621 | NCBI WGS metagenome assembly OIDW01 (sample SAMEA3882529, study PRJEB24775) | human gut metagenome | biome: human-associated habitat; feature: intestine environment; material: feces | place: Netherlands | collected 2009/2010 | reverse complement strand
TGAAAACCAAGAAATCAACAGTGCTATTTCTTATCTGTAATTCTTTGCTCATAAACGCATTCCTTTCTCTATTCTCATGAAACGTCTTCTTTACATCTTATCGACTCCACATGTTTTAGTCCTATTCAGCTCAACCATTATCTCCAAACGTAATTTCCATCAATTCACTGGCTATCTCTTTACTCAAAACCCTCATAATACTGTCATCAACCTTATCCTTCGCCAAAAGATTAATATTTCCATACCAGACGACTTCCTGATCAATAACAGCAAAACGTTCACATGACTCTTCTACTGTTTTAATGTAGAAACCAGCTTTGCGCATTTCTTCATGTAGCTGCATCCAGTATGCTGCATCTCCAAATCCATAGGAATCCGGTGCCCATGTTACTATCGTAATCTGAACACCTGATAACTGCTTTTCTTTTAGCAGATTAATAAGTTCATAAACTTTTGTCCCACTAATTGCAGGGCTTGAAATGATTATATTTTTATTTGCATCCAGTAAATCTTTATGATAATTTTCAGCATAATTATCACCGTCGTATATTGCATTAGCTGTCTGTTTATCATTATGCAACCCCCCTGCAATCTCATATCCAATCTGTTTATATGCTTTAAGTCTCTTCATATACATGTTATTAAACATTGTAATATGGTTGTCTACATAATCATATATTATTACATTTTCTTTACCTGCATAATCACGATTCAATCGACCGGCATACTGTTCAACAACTCCTCGAAATGATACAGGTGTTGCCATAAAAAGTGTATCCAGTCTTGGAAAATCAAAACCCTCTCCTACAAGTGAACCTGTAGCTATTAATATCAGAGACTCCGCCTTATCAACCTGATGCATCTGTTCCAAAATCTTCTTATGTTCTTTCTTTGAGTTGTTGCCTGTCATTAAGAATACATGGTCTGCATAATCTTTCAATCGCTTGTACAGTTTCTCTGAATGATCCTTGTATCGGGATAAAACAACTGGAGTGCGACCTGCTGACACACAATTCTTAATATCCTCAATAATCTGTTCATCCCTTATATCATTATTGTGAATAATATCATATGCTTCATTTGGATGCATCTTACCATTAATCACTCCTCTTGGAGGTACAGTTCGGGTAAAACGCGGATATACAAGATGTTGTATCCCCTGCTCCATAGCCTTTTCCTTTGCTGTGTAACTATATCTTATAGGTCCTATCAGCATATAATTGATTTTTTCCAGTCCATCTCCTCTTTTCGGAGTTGCTGTCACACCATATACATACCTTGCTTTTACTTCTTTTAGCACATTTGCTATTGTTTCAGAGGCACAATGATGACACTCATCAATTAGTACAAGTCCATAATGGTTCAACAACTTATGGTACTCACCCTTTTTGCACAATGAGCCTGCCATTGCAATATCTATGATTCCAGTCATTGAATCATGTGCTCCCTGTAATGTTCCAATCAGACTTTTTCTAGTTCTTAATCTTCCAGTTTTCGTTTTGTACTGGGGTAGTTCTTCATCTATAATTAAAAATTTGTTTAGAGCATCTTTCCACTGTTCTATAAGTGCAGATGATTCAAGCAGGATCAGAGTATTCACTTTCTTTTCTGCAATTACTGCACTGCATACAACTGTTTTCCCAAATGCTGTTGCAGCATGAAGTATTCCATTATCATGCTTAGTCAGTTCCTTTAACGCCTTGTTCTGTTCAGGTCGTAGCTCTCCATTGAATTCTACATTAATATTTCTTCCCTGCTGCCTCTCATCATCAATAGTATATTCAATTCCTGCCTTATCAATATTTGCTATTAATTCATCCTGTAATCCTCTTGGAATCTGTATGTATCCACCAAGATAGTCTTTTCCAAGATAAATCCACCTCGAAGTATCATAATTAGATGTTCCAATCGCACTATTTTTATAAAATACTGGGTTACTAAAGGCTGCCATTCTGCGAATCTTATTTTGCATCGCAGGCTTAAGATTCGTGCTGTCGACATATATACCATTTGATAATGTGATATCCATTTTCCCATCAACATCTGATTTTGCAAAATTTTTCATTCTATCCCATGGCTTTTCCCTATTTTCTTCATCACTGGATGCTTCAAGGTCATCTGCTGTAAATGTCCATTCCCTTATCTTATTCTCCAGAAATTTCTCTGAAAGCTTAGGTTTACTTAATAAAGCATTCCATTGGTCAGGATAAGCATTCCAGTTACTATCCACAAATGCACTATTGCCATCTTTCAACGCCCTTCCCTGTAATGGCAATGCAATCAGATTTCCTATTGCCACATTTTCTAAGGAATCCTGTGCTGGCAACATTCTGTCATAATAATTGAATGACTTTAAATTCACCTGCTCTGCACCTTTATCTAAAAGTGCGAAGCCAAATTTACGAACCACTGCCGCCGATATTGGCTTGTCAAAGAATATCCATATATGTGCACCTTTTCCTGAACGAGAACGCTCTATCAAAGGTTCTATTCCATTTAATGAGCAGATATCTCTCATAGCTTCGACTTCTTCAATCCATGTATCATCTGTATTTGCAAAATCCTTTTTTTCTGCATCCTTCTCATGATTATCAAAGTCAAACACCAGAAACCTACATGTTCCATCACTAAATAATGGATATACACCGATTACATCTTTTGCAGCATAAGAGTTTCCCCTCAAATGCATCAATATGGTTGGTAAATCTAATCTTGTATACGAACAATATTTGCAATCCTTACAGTCTATATGTGTATTTAATTTCCTATGGCAATTATCTGACCAGAAATTATCACACTGCGGATAATATGCCGCCTCTCCGTTTTTATTTACATTTCTTTTCGCATATACATCTGTTCTTCCCCAAAAGAATGAGAAAAATAGCTTTGCCATCCTGTCTGTAATCTCTTTGGGGTGCACAATCCTTTTACCCTGTTCTGGATCAAAATCCTCTTTCGTATCCGTTTCCCTTATACTTGCCAGTTCATTTTGATATGACAGTCCCGCTTTATCCAATATGTTCTTTAATACCTGATTCTCCAATTGCAGATTGTTCAACTGCTTCTGCAATCTCGTCACATTCTCTATTGGATCACGCATTTGTCATACCTCCCTTTCCGTCATTATCTATTCATCTCAAGTATTCTTTTCACTTCCCGCCTCAATTCTCCACTGAATTCTGATAAATCATCATATATAATTACTTTCAGTCTAATAAGACGAACAATATCCCATATTACCTCTGATTTTTTCAGTTCCATGATAACACCCGGATGACGCTTATCTTCTTTTATCCGTTTTTCAAGTTCCCAGAATTTCTCTGATGCAGGCTTTATATCATCATTCAGAAAATTTGCATACTCTTTAACAAGACCTTCTATATAATTTTCCTGCCAGCCTGATAATTTTTCTCGAAATAGTTTCCAATCCTTTTTGCTTATGTCCATGATTTTGAACCTCCTCAGTCTCAAGTTAGTCTCAACAAACAATTTCAAAAATGAGACTGACTTGAGACTACAACTTTATAATTCACCTGCGAATCCCGGTTTTATCACATTTTGCTATATCATAGAGTCTCACTCAGTCCCAAATCTCGTGAGACTTCGTTGAGACAAACTTTGAAATATTCGTTTTTCAGAAAACCCTTTAAGCGTCTCTCACGCTTTAGAAAGCTTCTTCTTAGAATATTCTGATTTTAGTCACTTGATTTTTCTCAAAATTTCTATGACATTTTCTATGACATTTCTAAGGCATTTTCTATGACATTCCCCATCTTCATTATAAGAGTTACTTAAACCAAATTTGTGCCTTTAACCAATTCAGTTTTCATCTTCTCCTGACTTCCACACATAGAGCTTTTACATTCAGGAATACTCTATATCTCATTTTTATTCTATGAATACATACTTTCCCTTTCCTTTACCATTCACCGCTTTAACAACTTTCATGTCTCTAAGTTTTGTCATAACTACTCTTGCTGTGGATGGTGAGCAATCAAGAATTTCTTTTATTTCTTTTGTTCCAAAAATCTGATTTTTCTCTATTTCATCATACACCTTAAGAATATTTGCCTTCGAAGGTTCATTATATTTTTTCTTCTCAATCGCCGGCTTTTGGTAATCAATCAACGACTTATTGACTGCAACAGCCAATTTTTTTAATGAATCAGCGGTTTTCTCAACAATAGTCTTTCCAACTTTTGAATTATAAATAACCGCCTGCAACATAAAAGCATTTGTATGATAAATAATAATCACCTCTATCATACTCTGTAATCTGATCCGTCATCGGACGATCTGCCATTTCTGCAACTTCTTCTTTACACAGAGAATTAATAACTAACTAAAACTTCCCACACCGGTACGGTGTGTTGAACCTTGAAAATTCAATATTTCAACCAATAAAAAAGGGCATAAACCTAATCCATTTGGTATAATGGAATTGACTAGAAACCATCTTTACAAATGAGATTTATGCCATGTCCAGTATACCACAAAATCATTTCAATGAGAACGACTTAAGTAATTGTGTGCAGAGATTTTTTCCAAATATCATGTTGGTAAGCTTCTTGCCAGATATAATGGAATGAAAGAAAAAGGTATTTCGCCTGTTTCTCTGCTTCGTTACAAACTCAGCAACATTTTTGTCGGAAGAAGTATGTACATGCAGCAACGGACTGGCTCTTTTAATGAAGATTTTTCAAAGAACACTTTCTACCGTTTCCCTAATTCTGCCAAAACAAACTGGCTTCGTTTTACTTCTCTTCTTGCAGCAGATATCGTCAATCATGATATTCGTGACCTGACAGATCACGCAAGGAAAAATGTCTTTATCATTGATGACAGTCTTTTCAACCGCACCAGCTGTAAGAAAACAGAACTGGGATCAAAAGTTTTTGACCACACTGATATGAATTTCAAACAGGGCTTTCGGATGCTTACTTTAAGCTGGAGTGATGGAAATACACTAATCCCTGTAAACAGCTGTCTGTTAGCATTTGCAAAGGATACAAATATCATCGGCCCGGTAAAGGACTTTGATCACCGAACTCTTGCAGGAAAAAGACGTAAGCTTGCCCAGACAAAAGCACCAGAGGCAATGATATCTTTACTGGATACTGCCCTTCGTGCAGGACTGAATGCAGACTATGTCCTGTTTGATTCCTGGTTTTCCAATCCGGCACAAATCACAGCCATTCATTCAAAAGGTATGGATGTGATTGCCATGATCAAGAAAAGCAGCCGGATCAAATATTCATACTGTGATGAACAGCTGAATATCAAAGAGATTTACTGTCGGAATAAAAAGCGTCGTGGCAGATCAAAATATCTGCTTTCTGTTGATGTCATGGCATGAAAGGAAAATCCAATTCCAGCAAAAATCGTATGCGTAAGAAATAAAGCGAATCGCAAAGACTGGCTTGCTTTTATCTGTACAGATACTACTCTTTCTGAGGAAGAGATCATCCGCATTTATGGAAAACGCCGGCAGATTGAAGTTTTCTTCAAAGCCTGCAATCTATGCTTAACCTGATTGAGGAATGCCATAGTTTATCCTATGATGCACTGACAGCCCATGTAGCGATCGTGTTTACCCGATATATGTTGCTTGCAACAGAACAACGTCAAAATGAAGATCAACGAACTCTTTGTGAATTGTTCTTCTTCCTTGTTGATGAAATGGCAGACATTACTTTCAGCCGATCACTTGGCATCCTTATGGATGCTCTAATTGCAAGCCTTCAGGAAATCTTAAAACTCAGCGATTAACAACTGGCGACTTTTACCGCTGATTTTGAAGCAAGACTACCGGAATATTTGCGGAAAGCACTCCATCCCGAGGCTGTAGCGACATAAATCACTATTTTGTTAGCTGAAATATTGAATTTTCAAGGTGCGAATCCCATTTTAGGTATAGGAAGTTTTAGTAATTTACTTTTGTCCTTAGTTTTTATGATTCTTGCGTTTCGCACAAACTTACACCTTATAATTCCCCTACTCTTTTAGTGTACCTTAGTTTTCTGCGTTATTCTCATTAATGTGCTTGAGATTCTCTCCTAATCGAATAATCATATCTATAGTAAGTATGCTTTTTAATGCGTGCTCTCTTGTTCCAAAGTTTAATTGTATTCCATGACAAATTTTATTTCTACATGGATGACTACTTTGATTCATACTGTCCTCAGAAGTTAAAATGATGTTATATATGTATTCTATTGATTTAATCCAATACATAAGTCCTTCTTCAGCATCCGATATAAACCACAATAATTGTGTCCTTTCACTATCCTTCTTAATTCTTGTCGGAACATTCTTTTGTGGATTAAAACTCTGATATGCTATTTTCACATCTTCAAAATCAAACTCTTTCCCATATGCTCTTTGCATATTATATATGTCTGTGATAATTCCATTAAGCTGGCAAGCTAAAATTGACACGCAGCCATAATATAATTCACTATTATATAAACTAATAGCCTCTTGCAATATAGGAATCCTTTTCCTATCCATTACAGTGGAATTATTCCAATCCATAAGCAGTCCATCTATAAATTCAGCAGTACAAAATTTGTAAACAATAGTACTTATTTCGTCTTTATTTTCTTCTGATATACTTGTATATGGAGCTAATTCTTGCATAAGCTCTTTGCTAACCCAAAAATATAGTGGCCATTGTAAACTTTCCAACTTATTCAAATAATGGTAATTTTCCAGACCTTCTTTTGCCTCTTCTGAAAGCTGTGGTAATTTAATATTACTTAGTTGCTCAGCTAATCTACCAAATGCTTTAACCGCTTCACTTTGAGAAATTGCCACGACCATATTTCCCAATGCAGCTGCCACTCTTTGCGCATTTTCTATTGTTTTTTTTAATTCAGAATTCTCCATATATTTAGGAATCCTATTTAATGCAACCCTAATCTCACGCAGTTTCTCTTCATAATCATTATTATCCAATTTTAACCTCACTCCTTTACTTAATAATGCTAATAAATAATTTCCCTTATTGAATTTTCAACTGGCACAACTTCTTCTTTTCTGAATAACACCAGATTTTTACCAGAAATCGTATTGTCTCTCGTGCAAGGATAAATAATTCATGTCACACCTTTGTTTTCCAAATATTCTGATAAAATGTGAAAAGATTTATATGCCTTTTCCTTTTTATCTTCACTGCTTTCATCAACTTTTTTATATATACAATTACAAACCATTTTTAAGTATTGCTTTGCATAGGATTCCTGAATAATGCTCTCATCTATCGGATTTTTCTTTTGTTTTTTCTTAATGTCTCGTTTGAGTTTTCGCTTGTTCCCTGCATATTTTTCTATCAAATTTGGGTTCGACATCATTTCGTCTATCATCTTTTGAGTCATCTCTTGTTAATAATCTGAAACAATACCTTTTATAGTCAATATGTTGGTCTTTTGCAAGCATTTCTAAATTCCCGAATTAATTTTTCAAACTCATTATCTTTCATTTTAACATACATCATTCCCATATATTCCCTTTGAAATAACAATACTCTACGAACAGAAATTCTACATGAACAAATTATCGCAACTCTATGTCTAATTTTAGTTTTTTTATCTTTCTCTTCCTTAAAAGTCATACTTAAAAATAGTAATTCGTATTTTGAATATAGTTCCAAAGCATATTCCAATGGAATTATCAATATTAAATAAGCAATCGGTATAATAAAACTTACCAATGTATTTATTATATTTAATTGCTTGTATTCATTTATCCCAATCTTTATTGTCTCATAAAAAATCCAAAATCCAGTGATTGCCAATACACTATCCAATAATTTATGAACACTCTTATATTCTTCTTTTCTTTCCGCAATTACATTCATAACAGTAATTATTGTAATAACTGGAATAATCGCAAGTTCTATCCATATACTAAATGTAAATGTGCTCATAAAAAATTCTAAAATCATGGTAAATTTCAAATTATCTTTAAGGATTTTTTTAATGTATGTTTCATCTACTTCACTCGAAACCGCATTCATACAATATATTAATCCAGAAAAGAAACATATAATAATATCTTTGATATATATATTCTCCCAAATAGGCAAATAACAGAATACTATTGTAATCGTTAGAACATATAGCAATATTATTTTCCATAATATCATTAACTTCTTGTCAAAAAACATTACTATGACATTCCACAAACTTTTTCTTTTTTCCCTATGGCATAATACATATAGCACGAAAATACATCCCCATATTAATGTTGCCCATTCTCTTGTTGACAAGATTGACATACCGCTATTCTCATTCTGTATATTCTAGCTCATTACTCCGCCCGCAAATAGAGCCAAACTAGAGCCATTTGATAAAACAAATGCCGGGAACCCACATAAATACAGGTTTTCGGCATTTCTGTCCGTTATTCAAACTCCTTTGCGGACTGCGTTTCATGACACGCAAAGGCTGTTATTAGAGGCTTATGTTTCGAACATGTGTTCTGATTTTGTGCTTTTCGCACCGCTTATGATGAAATAAACTCCAAAATAACTCCATTCTACTCTTTGTTATTTTGTTGTTCTTCTCTTGCGTACAGGAGATCCAATGCCTGACATACAACACCACTCATGCTCTGATAGTGTCTTTCTGCATACTCAACAAGTCTCTGTTTTTGTTCTGGAGTCACCCGTACTCGTATGTTTTCTTCTTTGCCATCTTTTGGTGTTTTTCTAGCCAAACATATCACTTCCCTTCCACAAGTACAGTTTACTACTGATTACTACAAAATGTCAATCTATTTTTGTTATTTATATATATTCTCTTGGACTAATCTTGAGCTATCTTGGACTAATTTACTTCTCACTCCTGTAGATCTTTATCTACAATCTCCCAGTAACCATTCTTTGGAGATCCATGTCTTATAAGAATACCATACTCTTTTAACTTCTTAATATTGTTCTCAATATTTCGACTGGCAACCCCAATTTTTTCAGCTAACTTAACTGCTGATAATTGATGATCTTCTGAAAGTAACTTTATAATCTTTTGCTGTGTATCGTTGAGGTCTGTTCTCCACACTACCTCCGATGCTTCTCCGATGCTTCTCCGATGTTTCTCCGATGCTTCTCCGATGTTTTCTTTTCCATTTGTCATCGGAAATGAACTACGGAACAACTCTACCCGAAACATATTATCAAATTCCTGAAATTTCGGCTTCGGAAGTCCATACTCCTCTGCTGCATTAAGGATTCTTTTAATTCCGCTTCCCCATGCTTCTACGAGTCCCATCTGACTGAATATGTTGGCAATGCCTTTATTTCGGATCTTAGAATGACCATTCATGACTTCTTCATAAGTCAAGCCATTATACAATCCCCCCGGAGAAGTCACTTCCAGCCTGTCATCATAAATTGCGACCTGAATACAGGATTCATCCAGCAGATTACGGTGACAATGGGCATTGATGATCATTTCCCTGATTGCCTCCGGCGGTAACTCATATTTCTCTTTTCGCACCAATCCATCAATCGTTGCTCCGAGTCGAATATTTCTTAATACAAAATCTACTGCTTCTTCGATTTGTGTATAAATCGGTCCTGTAAACTCTCTCTTATCCAGAAACACTGCACGATCTGTTCCCTTGAATACTGCACATTGTGTTTTAGAAAATGGAAAATAATCTGATGTCAGCAACGCATAGGCATTCGTTGTCAGAAGCTGTCCCTCGCTCTGCTTTAAGATTTTCCAGTTGATCAGCTGCTCTTTCTTCACAGAATGCTCTGACATTCCTGCTTTTTTCCGGAACTTTTCAATATCCTGGCAAAGTTTCTCTGTAGCTTCTTCTGAAACTGGATATCCTACACAGGTAAGTTCATCCCAGGAGATTCTGGCTCCTTCCATCTCCAGTTCTTTTATTTTCTCTGGAAATGCCTGCCTTGATGTACCTGCAACACGGATATAAGTACCATTATCTTTTCCCTTTGATTTCAGATAATATGGTCTATTCTTTCCTGCTTCTACTGATACAACAATAACTGGTTTCCCGTTTACCGTCTGCGGCTCAATATCAGGAATGATCTGTGGCACACAGGAATCAGAAACTGCATTGGCAATTCCATCCATCAGCTGAAACAACACATCATTTTTCACACCAACAATCTGGTGTGTTTTATCATCTACTCCAACAATCAGCTTGCCACCTTGTGTATTGGCAAAAGCTACGATTGTCTTCATGTACTTTTCACTTTTATCAGGTAAGGATACCTTGTACTCAATATTTTTCGATTCCCCGGAAAACATAGTATCTTCTACCATTCTTTCACTCCTAATCTATACTCGCACCATTGGTGCGAATAATTCTATTTCCAGAGTAAACCTCTCTGGATCATTAACACTATTATACGTTCTATCCTTCTTTTCTAGCAAGCAAGAAAACAAAACAGTTCATTTTTTCTTACCATTTTCTTCTGTTCTTTTTAGATGCCAGATAAAGTCTCGTCATCTCATCCATGAAAGTAGTTTTGTCCTCATTGTTCATAGTTCCACTGGCAAATAAAGCAGCTGCCTGTTCAAGAATCTTCCTTGCCTGTTTAGCACCAGAATATTCACTTGGCTCATCATTACCCAAGCACACAGCTTTTGTTGAGTCATTTTTTTCTCTTTTCACAACTCCCTAATTTTATCACCAAATGTCATAAACATACTTCTTTCTACTTTTGTATGTGTTTGTATCTTTAAAATCATAGTAGAATTATAACATTATATACGCACAAAGAGAACTCAAAATCGAGTTCTCTTTGTGTTTTTAATTGATTCATCCATCGTAAAATAATGATTGATCCACATTATCCATGGCAGCACCATTATTGTCATTATTTCTCCGTACGTACGTGTCTATTACTTACAAAACTCAAATGCCACATAATACACATAATCATTTTTTGAAAGAAAATCTATTTGGCTATTTATAAAATCATCTAAAGCTGGAACTCTCATTTCGTCGTTATCATAAACAAAAGCAATTAGTGGCTGTTGCTCATTGTATTTAACGTCTACGACATTTTTTATTTCAGTTGCCACTCTGCCATAGTATTCTCTATCTTCTACATTTTCTAAAATAGGAATTTCAGTTGACAACTTATTTCCATCTCCGGAAATAATTAATTTAATTACATAATTATCGAAATCAGGCACCATTACAATTTCACCACTTTTTGGCGAACTACTATCTTCAAATCCCATTTCTACTTTATCCTGATCACTCAATTTTCCTGATTCGTATCGATAAATATGTAATTTGAGTTTTTTATATTTATCCGTTGTGATAAACTTATATACGAATGCTCCATCCGATCCAGCAAGCAGTTCAGCTGTCTGCATTTCTATACTGTCTTTTGCAACAGGCGAAATGTAATTCTGTGGTTTTTTCAAACGGTATATGGTAAATCCGATTACTGATACCACGCAAATAAAAATAAATACTAATATACATTTCATAACCTTCAGACATTTCTGTTTATTTATATTGTCTCTGATTACTTCAATAATATTTGTTTCTGACTTCTGAATTATATTCTCTTGGGCTATATCTTCTCCAGCCAGAAACTCATTGAGGCTAATACCAAGAATTGAACAAAGTTCTTTATAAACAGATACATCCGGAAGGCAAACGCCTCGCTCCCATTTGGAAACCGACTTATCACTCATCCCTAATTTTTCTGCCAGTTGCTTTTGTGTCATCCCCAGGGACTTTCGTTTACTTGCAATATATTTTCCAATTTTAACAAGGTCCATTTAGCTACCTCCTTTCTTATATTGATTGTACTCTATTTTAGAGAAAAAACACACCCCTCGAAGGTAGAATATGATTTTTTAAGTCGAGTTTGCCAGATAAAATAAAGAGCTTATACGGTCTGTTCTTTCCAGCTTCTACTGATACAACAATGACCGTTTTCCCGTCTACTGTCTGTGGCTCAATATCAGGAATAATCTGTGGCACACAGGAATCAGAAACTGCATTGGCAATTCCGTCCATCATCTGAAACAACACATCATTTTCCACACCAACAATCTGGTGTGTTTTATCATCTACTCCAACAATCAGCTTGCCACCTTGTGTATTGGCAAAAGCTACGATTGTCTTCATGTACTTTTCACTTTTATCAGGTAAGGATACCTTGTACTCAATATTTTTCGATTCCCCGGAAAACATAGTATCTTCTACCATTCTTTCACTCCTGCTCTTCTAAGCTGTATCATCAGCTGTGTTATTTCTCCAGCTTCAACATAAATTTATCCGAATCATTAACAATATTATACGTTCCATCGCCATCCTCCGGCAAGTAAGAAAACGAAAACATCTGTATTCCTTTTTCTGCCTGTCGCTTTGATGAATATACCGTCACATATAACGCATTCGGAATCGACTGATCGTAGCTGAACCGCACACTTTTAAATGAATTTTCCTTGCAACGTCTCACGATTTCTTCTGCACATACTTTCTGATCCTCTACATACAGTTTATTTACCACTACCGTCAAACGCTCCTCATGGTAATTGTCCGCTGTCATTGCATGGGAACCATACACATCCATATCTCTTCCAAACTGGAGATATCCCAGACAACCACCTGTAATTATTATACCGATTATCAGACTGATAAACCACCTTTTTCTCATCTTCTCGCTCCTTTATACCCCTGTATTATAATACAAGTGTATGACAGCACAGCTTATTTTTCAATACAGTTGTATTTATAATTTTAAGAAAAGACGAGGTGCCGTTATGATTGTATATATGGATTTGGAAAATCTACTTAAAGAAAAGAATATCAGCAAAAACAAGCTTTGTGAAGCCTGTAATTTACAGCGCACACAGCTTAACAACTACTGCAAAAATAAAGTAACCAGGATTGACTTCACAATACTTGCAAAACTCTGTGAATTTCTGGATTGCACACCAAATGATATACTGAAATTAAAGTAGGGCATTGGTTTTTTCTCCAGTGCCCTACTTTGATGATTGGTTTTCAATTACGTTTATTTTTTCATCTTATGATCTGATGGCAATCTCACTTCCCCAGTTCTTTTCTTCATAATAGAATTCTGCGTCTCCATCTGTGTTGGAATATAATCGCTTTCCTGCAGAAATGCACCTGCCGCCTCAGCATATGATTCATATCCAGCTGCTTTCATTCTCTTTAACATTTTTGCCAAAGCACTGTTCTTGTCTCTACTAACCTGACGTGTGCTGATGCCCAGTTCCGTTGCTGTTTCCTTAACTTGTTTTCCTATAATAAAATAATCGCTCACGATTTTCTTTTCTTTCTCTGTCAGATCACTGAAGAGTTCTTTGAAGAAGATTTCTGTTGTGATATCTGATGCAATGTCACGTCCATCATCTGCGATAAAGTCTGTCGCACAACTGTTTTCTGATTCTAATCTACAAAATAATACTGTATTATTTCTCTGATGCTGCTGATCGAACATATAATGTTCCTTATTATAAGAAATATTAAGAACTTCCAACTCCTCTGCTGTAATATTAGCGTATTTCACCTTCTGATATCTGTCGTAAAATGTGTATTTTCTTTCTTCCATGATTGTTCCTCCGATTTGTCGTTTTTGTTGATTTGATTTGTGACAAATCGAAAATCATGGATATCTGGCATAATGCCTGCCTCTTCCCTGCATCTTGATATGCTCTTCCTTTCCGGCGTCTACCTGCTAAAAAAGAAGCTTTTTCAAATCTGCAACCTGTTTTTGGGTATAAAAAAGGCCATGCCCTTCCGAGCACAGCCTTACGCCTTAAAATTTGAGAAAAGAAAAACCTCCGCAAACATTACGTCTACGAAGGTCTATTTCTCTCAGCATATCAATTCTAACATGCACGTATTTTCATTGTAATACCATTCACATGCCAGTTTACTGTCAGTTCACTGCCACTTTACTTCCACTTTTCTTCCAGCTTATTTCCTCCATCTTATTCTGTATCTTTTCAGGTCGTGTAAATGCCCAGAGCATTGTTGCATACAACCGGATTGCTTTTTTACGGTTTCGATAGTAAGTAGTGCTTGGCATATCATCCAGCATCAGCATCACATCTTCATTGGTATTTCCTGCTTCAAAATATCTATATTTCAAAAGCCGATAATACAGCTGTCCATTCTTTGGATAATCCCTCAAAGCTATCAGGGAATCTCTCATGATTTCCAGCAAACAGAGATTCATATCATTATTCAGAAGCTTTTCCTGGATTCTGCGTTTCTCTGCAGTCGCATCGAAATCTACCAGATCATATAACATTTCCTTCAGATGCTTACCTTCTTCTGCATACATTTCATAATCTATATCCACAAGATTCTTCTCGATACGGAACATTACCTTAGTATACTGACTCAGCAATAATTCCGTATTCTTATAAGCATCCTCTGCTACTTCTTCCATATTGATAAACATATCCTGTATTCTCTGCATAATTGTCCTCCTTCCCGACCGCTTCCGCAGCCAGACCAATCATTGTATTGTTCATTCCATTCGCAGTCTGTCACTGTCCTAACATCTCTTCATGCAGATTCCGCAGAAATATCCGCTGTGGGATGGCTTCTATTTCTGGCTGACCGGCAACTGTATGATCTATTGAAAGCAATCGGTTCTCACGGGAAAGGATGTATCCCCGACTGCTGATGTTCTCATCGAATATCTATCTCTCCAAAGGGGGCCCTGACTCAGGGCTCCCTTTGGAGCATGTTACAATTTTTTGTATTACAACTATTTTGTTCGTTTAAACATTGTAGCTTTATTGTATCTTGATTTCTTAACATTACCGTTTGCAATATAAACTCTTTCCACATTTTCAAATGGTTTTTTGCCAATAGACTGACCAAACAATCTACCAAGCTTTGCCCGATTAACATTAGGCTTCCCCTCTTTTGTCATCGGAATATTGCGAAATGTTTCAGATGCATCATATAACTCGAATTCATCATTGATATTTAATGTTGAAATATATTTTTCTATTTCTTTAAAAACAATATCTTTAAGTGCAATATAATCTAGTGTTTCGCTATTCTTTGTTTTATAATTTTTTTTCAATATTCTAATAATAATTTCTGATACATTAACACCTGCTTTTTTAGCATCATTTAACAACACCCCTTCCAATTCCTTCGGAATGTAAACTTGACATCTCATATTATCTACCTCCTTTTAAAGCTCACGTCATCGCTACCATATTTCCAATAATATCAAAAAGTAAAGGTGGTGTCAATACTACTTTTTGAATCTATTTACGTTCCATAAACCATTTATAATTTTCTTCATAAGTCAGATGACAGATTTTCCCGCCCACCTGACAGGTATAGCGATATCCGGTTCCGCCAGCTTTTCGACTGGCACAACGTTCCGGTTTTGAAACCTTATCAATCGCATACTTACGTCCATCCTCCCAGACAAACGCTGTAGGGATCAATTCTCCTTCTCGGCTGAATACCGCCAAGACATCTACATACACTTTAGCTGTCATTGCAAAACACCTGCTCTCTCCTATCCATGAAAATATGCTTGTGGATGAACCGTGTGTTCCTTTGCATTCAGCTGTGCCAGTGTCTTATCCTGATACATAAATGCTCTCTGAATACTCTGATAGCCAAACCTTCCACGGATCTCATCTACCACCTGGTCCATCTTTTTGATTTTTTCTCTTTTCGTTTCATCCATAAATAAATCAAGCTGATAAGGCATCTCTTCTGATACCAGATCACATCCTCGAACGCCAAGACTACGAATTGGATGTTCCCAATTATAGTTTTTCTGGAATAACTCAAATGCAGTTCTGGCAATTTCTTCTGTAAGATTACTTACCCTATCCAACTTGCACTGTCTCGTGAAATGATACAATCCATTATCCCGAATCGAGATTTCTACTGTCCTGCATTGAAATCCATTTTCTCGAAGCCTGGCTCCTACACTTTCTGAAAGAGCCATCAAAATAATCTTCACATCCAATTCACTAACAAGATCTCTTGGCGTTGTTGTGCTGTTCCCGATAGACTTGATCGGTGCTTTGTATCCTTCTACTGAAACTGGAGTTTCATCCCATCCATTTGCAAAGGTATGAAGTACCAATCCCATCTTTCCAAGATATGTTTCTAATATAGAAGGTTCTGCTCCTGCCAGATCTCCAATCGTACAAATACCAAGTTTCTTCATCGTCCGTTCAGTGCTTCGTCCAACCATGAGTAAATCTCCTACTGGAAGTTTCCATGCAATATCCTTGTAATTGTCTTTGGCGAACTCTGTGATGGCATCCGGCTTTTTATAATCAGAACCGAGCTTTGCAAATATTTTATTCCAAGAAACACCAATACTCACTGTAACACCCATTTCATATTTAATTCGACTGCTGATCTCTTTCGCAATCTTCATTCCGTCTCCCTTGATGGAAGTGCTGGCAGTCACATCCAGCCAGCTTTCATCAATCCCAAATGGTTCTCTCTGATCCGTATATTCACTGTAAATCTCCTGTGCCATTCTTGAAAACCTCAAATAAAGATCCATGCGAGGCGGTACAAAAATTATTTCCGGACAAACCTGCCTTGCCTGCCACAATGCCATACCCGTTTTTACTCCGGCTCGCTTTGCAATATAATTCGCAGTCAGCACAATTCCATGTCTTGCCTCCGGATCACCACCGACTGCCATCGGCTTCCCGGCAAGTTCCGGATGATGTAGCATCTCGACACTTGCGTAAAAACAATTCATATCTGAATGGAGAATTGTCCTGCTCATAGCATTCACCTACCAGTCTTAAAAATCATAATAAAAGTTCTTTGCTTCATATTGACTTTGTGAAGTTTATAGATTATAATTTCTACTAACTTCACGAACATTTGTTTGTATTTTATACGTGATAATGAACTCTGTCAATAGTTTTTATAAAGTTGATGAAGTTACGATTTCAAAAACTTGGAAAGGATCCCACTATGAATTTTTCAGACAAGATTAAATTTCAACGAGAACAAAATCATCTGACACAGAAAGAACTTGCAGAACTGGTCGGCGTATCCCAGCGTGCAATCGCAGCTTATGAAAGTTCCGGCACAATCGCACGAATCTCTACTATGAGAAAGCTCGCTCATGCATTAAATGTCTCTTATGATTATTTAAAACATGATGAGATCACAGATCCTTCTTATGGAATTGAAAAAATGGATTATATTGATGAAGTCAATGGACAGCTTGGTGAAAAAGGTGCCAGGGACATCAATGAGATTCTCGAAGCCAACCGTGCTCTTTTTGCTGGTGGCGAACTCGATGAAGAAGCAAAAGATGCTTTCTATCAGGCTGTAACCAAAGCATATCTTTCCTGTAAGATGGAAGCTAAAAAGACATTTGGACGGAAAAAGAAAAACACTGAAACGGAAAGGGATTCATAGGTGTCCGTATTTTCGTACAGCACTTTTGCTACTCTATACTTGCAGCAAACTATCTTATGAAATATCGAGGTGTTTTTATGAGTTCAAAATGTATAAGAGACACTGTTAGTAAAGTAAAAACAAAATATCAGGAAAGTGATCCGTACCGCCTTGCAGCCGCTATGCATATTATTGTTAAGAAGCTTCCGCTTGGAACTGATCCAAACTGTTGCAAAGGCTTCTGTATGCGGGAATGTCGAAAGACCTGCATCGTCATTAACTGCGACCTGCCGGAAATCATACAGCAGATTATCCTGATCCACGAGATCGGTCACGCACTCCTTCATCAGAAAACCCTTCAGATCAAGTGTTTTCATGATTTTGAATTATTCGATGGAGTATCACAATGTGAATATGAAGCGAATTGCTTTGCCGCTGATTATCTTCTGGAAGATGAAGATGTACTGGAGATGCTTAACGCCGATATGTCCTTTTTCCAGGCTGCCGCAGAACTGAAAGTTCCACCGGAACTTCTTGATTTCAAATTCCGAATGATGAAACGAAGCGGCGTTCAGATTGTAGATTCTCCGATTACTTCCAACAGTGACTTTTTAAAAGATATCCCTACTTCGGGAATAATAGAAAATTACTAAATATGCTATTTTTGAAAAAGGAGATTTTTGAAAATGATCAACTTAAATAAACATAGAATAGACTTTGGAAAAGGGGATGTAGGCATTGGTGTCATCGGTAACACTACAGATTCCGCACAACTGGCATTTTATAATCAGAGTGCACGTCCCATCCATATACTCAAGAATCCAGATCAGAATCCTGGGTTCGAACCCATGGAATTTAAAGAAGAACCTTTTATCATGAGCTTCTCCAATCCTGAAAGCATTGATGCAGTTATTTCAATTTTACAACGTGCCAAATATATTAATTTCACTTCCAAAAACGAACCGCAAAAAACAGAATAGATGAATGATGTATCTTATAAAGAATGGCTGTCTTTTCTCCAATGAGCAGGCAGCCATTTCTCATGTAATTCTTTAATACAAGTCTCCCACATATCCATCTGCTTCCAGATGCATATAGCACTCGTCCACCTTCTCTGATTCCAGAATCCGCAAAACGTGTTCCATACCTGTAGCAAGTTCTTTTGTTTTTAACTCTTCCAGCGGAATCCAATAAACTCTTCCTTCCTCAGAACTCTTTAATTCTCCGGTAAACTTATCCGCTTTATACAAGGTAATAACATAGTGCACTCCGCTCTTATGCCAATGATATAATCCTCCAAGCTTCGGTGCTTCAACCGTAAGTCCTGTTTCTTCCCAGACTTCCCGAATCATAGATTTCTGAAAAATCTCATTTGCTTCTACGTGACCGCCTGGAAAAGTTGTACCGGTATAGCTATCATTTACTTTATCCAGAGCCAGTACATTCCCTTTATGATCCTGAATCATACACATATTCATAAAACAGACCTTCTCAATCTGACTCTCTTCTTTTTCATTCAGAGATTTTCTGACACGTTTGTTGATATCCGATCGTTTGGATTTATAATGCTTGAAGACCTCTCCATACGGAATCCAGATTTCTGCATCTTCAATTTTTTCATAAACAGAATCCACCACTTCTTCCAGATGTTTGTCACTCGGAAAAGTACATTTTTTCATATAATAATCTCTTGTTGCCTGAAACATCCATTCCGCAATCTTTTCTTTCTGCTTCATTTTTAACTGGGAATACTTCTTATTCGTTTGCAGTAATCTCCCATCTATCATCTTATGGTTTTTCCGTGACATCGGTTTGACCTCTTTTCTTCTTTTTCATTCAGATTTTACTATACCACAGAATCATGCTTGCGTCATACTTCTGAGCTTCGATGTCCTCTTTTTCTTCTCTCAGTACCTTATTTATAGAGGGTTCTTTTTTAAGACTCTCTTCCGGCGGCTGTGCCACCGGTAAATAGCAAGGACAGGAAGTGTATATACACTTCCGGAAAACCAGCAATTTAGGGAACCCTGCCCTAAATTAAAAACACAGAAGTCACTACTTCGAAGAACCAAAGAAAGGAGAATCTGCCTATGGCAAAGAGAAAAAGAAATATACAGATTTTGTTTTGTGTTTCCCCAGAAGAAAAAAAGCTTATTCGTAGAAAGATGATTGAATCAAAGACAAAAAATATGGGAGCTTATCTTCGTAAAATGGCAATCGACGGTTACATCGTCAACACCGATACCACTCCACTGAAGAAACAGTATGAGGAAATGCATAAGATCGGTGTGAATATTAATCAGATTGCCAAAAAAGTAAACAGCACCGGTGATCTGTATCCGGAAGAAAAGCAAGAATTAAAAGAGATGGTGAAAGAATTATGGCGTATCTTAAGATCTTCCCAATTAAAGTAACAGACAAGAAAGCTCTGGACTACATCACGAATCCAGATAAAACAGAAGAAAAACTGTTAGTTTCCAGTTTTGGCTGTTCCCCGGAAACTGCAGATCTTGAAT
>OIDW01000303.1_pt1 | contig 20016 bp, 6 predicted proteins | sample 1581621 | NCBI WGS metagenome assembly OIDW01 (sample SAMEA3882529, study PRJEB24775) | human gut metagenome | biome: human-associated habitat; feature: intestine environment; material: feces | place: Netherlands | collected 2009/2010 | reverse complement strand
CCGGCTGGGTATAGACGGGAGCCGTACCGTATGCCGGGGCCGGAGTCGCCGGCTGACCGTATGACGGCTGAGCGGTTTGGGCCGACTGTGCGGTCTGGCCATACTGGCTGTATGCGGAAGCGTTCGGATCGTACGCCGGAACGGCAGGCTCGGCCGGCTGAGCGGGCTGAGTGTATGCGGCGGAGTTCTGATCGTATGCGGGGGTTTCCGGCTGCGACTCCGGATGGTTCATCTGCGCATCGTTCTGTTGTGGAATGTACGGTTGGTTGTAGTCGGCCTGGGCTGCGTTATCCGACGTTGGATTGTTGACTTGACCGGCACCATTGAAATCGGCGTTGTTATCACTCATGCCTCAACAATATCCCAAAGTTTGCCCATTTCCACCCGATTCCACCTTAGGTGGCCCCTGAAAAATCCCCGAATATGCGAAGACGCCCGCCGATTCGGGAAAAACCCTTTTCGGTGGGCGTCTCAAAGGATGGGACGGAAGTCGGAATCAGCCGATTTCTCGGCTTTTCGAACCGTCACATGCCGTCACATATCTTTATATGTCGTCTCACATGCGCGCCAGAATGTCGCGACCGACCTCGTCGGTGGAACGCGTGGTGGAGCCGAGCTCCTCGATGTCAGCCTCAACGGCGACGTGGATCTTCTTGGCAGCGTCGTCGAATCCGAGATGCTCGAGCAGCATGGCTGCGGACAGGATGGCTGCGGTCGGGTTGGCCTTGTTCTGGCCGGCGATGTCCGGAGCGGAACCGTGGATCGGCTCGAACATGGACGGATACTCGTTGGACGCGTTGATGCAGCCCGAAGCGGAGTAGCCGACGCCACCGACCACGGCACCGGCCTCGTCGGTGATGATGTCGCCGAAGAGGTTGTCGGTCAGGATCACGTCGAAGCGGGACGGGTTGGACACCATGAAGATGGTGGTCGCGTCGATGTGCAGGTAGTCGTGGGTGACCTCCGGGTATTCCTCGGCCACTTTGTTGACGATGCGCTGCCACATGTCGCCGGCGTTGACGAGCACGTTCTTCTTGTGCACGAGGGTCACGTGCTTCCTGCGCTTCATGGCCAGCTGGAAGGCGTAACGCACCACGCGCTCCACACCGTAGGCGGTGTTGATGGAGACTTCGGTGGCCACCTCGTTCGGGGTGCCACGGCGGACCGCTCCGCCGGCACCGCAGTACAGGCCTTCGGTGCCTTCACGCACGACGACGAAATCGATGTCACCCGGGTTGGCGAGCGGCGAGGTAACGCCCTTGTACAGCTTGGACGGACGCAGGTTCACGTACTGGTCCAGGTCGAAGCGGAGCTTGAGCAGCAGGCCGCGTTCCAGAATGCCCGCCTTGATGCGCGGATCGCCGACGGCGCCCAGCAGGATGGCGTCGGTCTTCTTGATGCGCTCCTCTTCCTCCTCGGGGAGGATCGCGCCGTCACGCAGATAGCGTTCGGCACCGAGGTCGAAATGCTCGTACTCGAATTCGGCGACGCCTTCGGCCGCCTTCTCCAGAGCCTTCTGGGCCCACGGAGTCACTTCCTTGCCAATGCCATCGCCCGGAATGACGGCGATGGTGTACTTCTTTGCAGAATCACTCATAGCACGCGACTCTAGTCAACGGACCAGCACGTGGACACGTAACGCTCAACTAGTGGACACTCCTTGCCGCGTTCATGTGCGAATACGGTTTCACCCGGCTTCAAACGCCACGAACAACGAACGATTCAATGATCCGGACGCAACAATCCATACACCGTACATGAAAAAAAGGGGGCCGACATGAAGGCCGACCCCACCCTTGGATTCCAACACTCAGCGAACGCTCTTGGGTTTCACATAATCCTCGGCGACGGAACCGAAATTCGTGCCCGAGAATTTGCCCGATTGTCTCACTATGGCATCGAACGCTGCCAACCCGTTCAATCCCGTGTAGGAATCGGAATACGCGCCGGAATAGCTCGTCGAAGATCCCGTCGAACCGGACGATTCCGGCTTCACTACCCTGTTCTCCCGCGACCACAACGCATACAGCGTGCCGTCGCGATCGATGGGCATCAACGATTTCCCGGACGAATCAAAGGAGACCACGCTGACTGCGAGCGCGTCGTCTTTCACCGTGCTCCACCCTTCGAAGGTGTAGCCGTCAAGCTGAGGCTCGTTGGCGATGTCCGCCGTGGGCGAGACCAGCGAATCACCGTCGTAGACTTTCCGCTCGGCGTACAGGGTCTTCGCATCCTTGCCGGCGGGCGCATGCCCTCCGTTCAGATCGAAGGTTATGGTCCACTGGTGCGCGGTGCGCACCCACTGCGCGGTCAGGGTGATGTCGCCGGTCACCTTCGAGCCGAAATCGTAGCTTTTGCTGTCATACTGCCAGCCGGTGAACCGGCAGTCGTCGCGTGTCGGCGACGGATCAGGCGCAACGGCCACTCCTCCATTGTCCACGGTCTGGCTGTTCACGGCACTGCCGCCGGCCGTGTCGAAGGTGACCGTCCATGTCTTGACCCACTTGGCATACAAGGTCATGTCGGCGGTTACGGCGGTGCCAGCATCATAGTCCGTCTTCCGCTGTTCGTCGCTGGTCAATCCTGCGAAACGATATCCACCGCGGGAAGGAGCGGAATCGGGGATCGTAAGCTTCTCCCCTTCCTTGACGAACAACGTCATATCCTGCGGCAGGTCCGACGAATAATCGTCGCCGTCATTCAAATGAATGGTGACGGTATGGTACGTCGCGCCCGCATCATCCCACTTGGCATACAGCGTGATACCGCCGGTGACGGGCATGCCGAAACCGTACGGCGTGGTGCCGGCCGCATCCGTGGTCCAGCCGACGAACGTGTATCCGTCACGGGTCGGTGTGGCAGGTTGCGTCGCGTAACCACCGTACGCAACCTGTTGCGCATCGACCGCGCTGCCGCCTTGCGAGTCGAAGGTCACGGCGTACATGTTCGGCGTCCACTTCGCATACAAGGTCACATCATCGTTCACCGCAGCCGTGAAATCGTATTCGCTACCCGAAGTGTCGGCGCTGGTATACCATCCCGCGAACGCGTATCCCACGCGCTCAGGATTTTCCGGTCGTACGGCCGATTTCCCTGTTTGCACCTGTTGTGCGGCGATCTCGCTGCCGCCTTGGACGTCGAAGGTCACGGTTTTCGCTTCCGTCCACTGCGCATACAACGTTATCGTCGCGCTCACCGTGGTGGCGAAATCATACTCATGTTCACCGGCCACGTCCGTGGTCCACTTCGAGAACACGTAGCCGTCGCGAGTAGGCGTTTCGGGAACGCTCGCAGTGCCTCCGATGGCGACCGCCTGTGCGGGAACGCTGCTGCCGCCTTGGGTGTCGAAGGTTATTCCGGCCACGTTCACCGGATGCGTGTACACGGTCGGATCCCCGCTGACGATCCAGAATTCCGCGACGCCGTTTTCCACGTTTCCCGCGGTCATGCTGATCACGGATTCCGGAATCTCGCGATCGTTGTCGTCGCAGTCCTTGCCGGTCCATGATGAGCCACCGTTGCGAATGATGAACCATGGGTTGCGCACGCCTTTGGCTGTCTGGCTCAGCGTGTATTCCGCGACCTCGCCGAATTCGTCATGGGAGGTGAATTCCTGGGATTCGCCGCTGGTGCTTTCCGCATACCAAGACCACAGATCCCAGCCTTTCCACGCGTCGGATTCCATGCTGTATTCCTGATAATTGCCGTCGGGACGGTAATAATGCAGTTTGATGGTCAGGTTTTTCGGATTTTTGATGTCATTCGGCTGCGGTGTCGCCGAGGGAGACGCTTTTTCCGAGGATCGGTCGGAAGCGGTATCGGGTTGCGCGCCGTCCACCCACGCTTCGATGGCACCGCTCACATGCGCGTCACCGAATTTGGCGAGTTTCCACACGCTCGCCTCATATTGTTCGACGGTTCCCGCGGACGCTCCAGTCGCATCGGCACCATCCACGATTCTGAAATGCACTGTTGCCAGATCGCCGTCCAGTTCGCCGCTGGCTTTCCTGCCGTATTGCGTTGGCGTGCTTTCGAATGGAATATACGTGGCGCCTTCCATGCCGTCGCCGTTCCACACCTTCACGCCGGATGCTTTCTCACCGACGCCGGAGACGGAACGGAAGTTGACGGTCACTTTGGTTTTCGCCGCATGGTTGCGCGTGTAGGGCACGCCCGTCTGCTGCCGGTGCCCGCTGACGTTGATCATAGTGGCGCCGACCTGTGCCGTATATTCCGTTCCCCGCTTGCCCCCGTTCCAGTCCGTGGAGTCAGATTCCCCGGATTGTGTGGATGCGAAATGGTATTTCACCGCGCTTAGGTTGGCCCCTTCCGGCAGATCGGCCTTATACCAGCCTGCCGCATTCGTGGAATCGGCTACATCGACCGCGCTCATCGCAATGCTACCGCTGCCGTTGTCGGACGTGTAACGCACATACACCTGCCCGTCCCACGATTCGTCGGGCTTGTAGTAGATGGTGAGGGTTTTGTCACCTATCAGCGAACTGTTCGGCGAATCCTTGTATTGCGGAGCGTAGGTGCCGCTAGGTTCCGTGGTTTCCGTCCACGCGCCCTTGACCGCACCGGCATAGATGGCAATGGCGCTTCGTTTGCCGATGGTCGCTTTGGCGTGACCGCCGCTGACGGTCACGGTTTGCGAGCAGGTGCGGGAAGCGTACACGTTGCAGTATTCCCCGTCCGGCAACGATGTCGTATAGTCGACGTCATGCTCCTGCAGGGTGTTGTTCAATGCGAGCAGACCCTTGCTTTTCCCGTTGGCGTCAACCCTTTCGAAGGCGATGTCGTTGGATCCGGATTCCTGCCAGTTGCTTACGCTGGTGCCGTTCACGGCATTATGGAATTTGATCATGCCTCGGATTGACGTCCACCGCTGTTGGCAGTTCCAATCGCCATACTCCATCTGCGTTGGGTCCTTTTGCGTGGCGCACACGTCGTCCATGCCGATTGTCGGCACGGTGGTGTCAGTCGAATCCTTGACGCCGTCATCATATTGGGTGCTTTCATTGAATGCGTAGTCTGAAAGGATCTTCGGATGCCCGTAGTCGTACCCGAGCATGAACGCGTTGGCGAGCTCGTATCGGGCGCCGGAAACGGGTTTGAGCGTTTCCGAACCGCGTGCGGTATCCCAGTTGGACACGAATACGGTGGCATTATCGGCGTCGTCGAGCAGATCGCTGGTGATGTTCTTCAAATTGGTGATGGATCCGTTGAAATCCTTCAACAATGAGTACGCGTACGAGAATTCGGTGACCTGTCCGTTCTTTTCGTATCGTTCCGGCGCGAATTTTTCGGATTCTCCATTATGGTAGATGACTTCCTGCGACCATGGGAAGCTTTGTTCGTCCGTAATGCCCGCTTTGGTCATGAACTTGCGTTTGATGGATGCGATGTCGTTGGGATCCATATGTTTTGCGGAGTCGATGCGGAATCCGCGTACGCCGTCTTCCCATAGGTGCGCCAAGTATTCGGCTTGGATGTTTTGCACGCGGTCGCTGCCGGTGTTGATGTCCCACATGGTCGACAGTCGGCAGTTCCACACTTCGTCGGCGTTGGTGTAGTCGGAGATGTTGTCTGACACGTTCGACTTGCAGGTGTGGAAGTCGCCGCTGGGAAGGCCGTATTGGTGGTTGTGCCGCTTTCCTCATACTGGTAGATGCCGATTCCCGGGTATCGTCCGTATGATCCGTTGTATTCGGTTCCGGCCACGCCATACTGGTCGTCAACCCATGACACGTCATGTCCGGTGGTGTGGTTGAGCACCATGTCGGCCACGATTTGCACGCCAGCCGCGTCGCATTGGCTGATCATGGTTTTGAACTCGTCTTCCGTACCGAAACGCGAGTCGAGTTTGTAGCTGACCGGCTGGTAGACGGTCCACCATTGCGTGCCTTGGATGGATTCCTGCGGCGGGGAGACCTGCACGTATTTCACGCCTTCCGGACCATAGGTTTTCGTGCATTCGTCGCCAATCGTCTTCCATGATTGCTGGAATGCGATCATGGTCACGTCAGTGGCTGCCGGATTGGTCGGATCGTCATTGCCAAAAGCCACCGATTGCGCGCTGAGCCCCGCGAGGGAAAGCGCCAGGCCAAGTGCCGCGGCCGCGATGCGGCGCACCGAACGCATGCCGGTATGTCGTGCAGCCGCGTGACGGGCCATGCGGTAATCCATCCGATCCCCCTGTTTCGCTCCGTGACGCCTCATCGCGCGTCTCCTTCCTTGTTGGTCTTGTTACGTTTGGCGATGCCGTAGCCCATGCCGATCATGCCGAGCGCCACTACCGCGAGAAGTGTGCCGTAGCACCATCGTTGCCCGCCCGTGGAGGGAAGCACGATGGAGATGGTGTTGGTGATGGTGGAGATTCCGGTTGTTTGGTCATCGTTGATGACCGGCTGGCAGTAGCCGTCCACTCCGCTGATCGTTTCGCCCTTTTCGTTGGTTTCCTTCACCGTGTACACCTTGTTTTCATCTAGGTCGGTGAACGTGTATTGCCAGTTGTTGCCGTCGCTCAACGCCACCGTCTTGCCGGTGGATTGGCCGTTCGCATACAACGTCGCATATACCGCTTTCGGACGTTTGCTGCTGTCGCCGTAGTCCTTCCACACTTTATGCACGCTGTGGCTGGTATGCCCCGGCGTGTAGGTGTTGGTCAGCGTGTACGCCCAGGATTCCGCATTCTGACCGCTTTCGCTTGTTTCATCCGCCTTGTCGGATTCGCCCGACTCGTTGGCCTTGCCCTCGGCGCCGTCAGCCGCAGCGACTTTGCCTCCGGTGAGCGTCGGCGTGTAGTTCTTCACGGCCTCTTCGGTCACCGAATACTGGATTTCCTTGCCCTTGTAGTATTTGGGCAGGTTCGTGAAGGTGTAGGTCCACGTGTCCGCGCTCACCTCTTGCGAAGTGGTCGCTTCGCTTGTTCCGTCAGCCCCGTTGACGTTGGCCGTGGTGGCCTGCGTCGCTTTGGCGTTCTCCGAGGTCAGCACCATGCAGCTCACACCCCATGGATTCGTGCCATCCGTCGCGCCGGTGTCCTTGCACTCGCTGTTGTGTTGCGGTGAGGGCCATCCGGGCAGCGTCTGGTTCTTCGCATCGGTCCACACGCTGGAAAGCACCCAGATCGTGGCCTTGTCGCCCGGCCGTTTCACATTGCTGGGCGCATCAGTGTCATCCCACGTCTTGTCCACGCTCAATGTCGTGGTTTCGGGCGTATGCGTGTTGGTCACATCGAACGCGCAGGATTTGACCGTGCTCGTCACCGCACAGCGTGTTTCCGTACCGCCGGCGAGCGTCACGTCGCTTGCCGTATAGCCATCTACGGATTCCTCGGTTACCGTATACGTGTACGGATTGTTGTACAGGTTCTGCTTGGGAAGACCTTCGAACGTCCACGATTGCGTGTTGCTGCCGTTGGTTCGCACGGTTTGCACCACCAATTGTTCGGTCACGTCTTCCGTTTCGTCGGTACTGCCGCTCTTCGGCTGTTTGCTGGTTCCCCAAATATGGAAGGTCAGCGTCTTCGGCCGTTTGCCATCGTTGTCATCCTGATCGTTCCACGTTTTGTTCACCGTGATGCTTGCCGTTTCCGGCTCCCGAATGTTCAATACCGTGAATTCGGCGCCGTCGATGTACGGACGTTTGATCACGGAAACGCGGTATTCCTTACCTGTGAGCTCTTGGGTCAGTTCCTCGTCAACCGTGTAGTTGTACCTGTTGCCGTCCGCATCATATCGGGGCAGATCGGTCCACGTGTACGTCCAGTCGCTGGTGTTCTTGTTGTACAACGTCACCGTGTACTTCGCATCTTGCAGCTGCTTGGAGTTGCGCAGCAGGTGGAATGTCACCGATGTCGGACGCTCCGAATAGTTATGGTCGGACCAGATTTTGCGCACGCGCACCATGGTCGTATCCACGCGATCCTCGACGCGGATGGTGTTGCCATCCACCAGCTTGCCGTCCACGTATGCTTCGCCGCGGGAAATGGTGAAGTTGACCGCGTTCGCCTTTTCATACCCGACCGGCGCTTTAGTTTCGGTGAGCTTGTAGACGCCGTCCTGCAGCTGGAATTGTTTCGGCAATCCGCCGCCACTCGTCCAGGTGATTTCGTCGATCGTCTTGCCTTCGAAAGTTTTGCCGGTTATGGAGAATTCCGCTCCAGCCAGCTCGGCACCGCCGCCGACCTTGGTTTTGGAGAACAGGATGCCGCTTTTGCCCGGCTTGTCTTTCATGACGACGGTATTGGAATCCTGCTTCTTACCGTCGATGGTCACGCTGCCGTCGAGCCCGACGCTGAATACGATGTCATCCGCGGTTTCATAGCCGTCCGGCGCCACCTTTTCACGCAGGGTGTAGGTGCCGGGTAGCAGGGTGAGTTCGCCGGGTTCGCCGCCCTTGCTGGTCCAGGTGATCTCGTCGATCGCCTTGCCATCCAAGGTGGTGCCGGTGATGCTCATCTGCGCGCCGTCGATATTGGTGATGCCACTGGTGAGACTGTTTTTATTGACGGTCACCTGATGCGTCCGGTACTGGTCGGTCATCACGATGGTATTGTCCTGCACGTCGGCATATGTGCCATCGGTTTGCTTGATCTGCACGCTGAGCTTGCTGGTGACGGCGTCGCTCACGACTTTGAATTCGACCGGATCCGCTACCAGATAACCATCCGGCGCCTTGGTTTCGGTCAAGGTGTAGGTGCCGGGCTTGAGCTTGATGCTCTCCGACTTATCCCGCTCACTTACCCAGGTCTGCGCTTCGAATTCGGCGCCACCATTCAGCGTACCGGTGAGGCGCATGGTGGCACCTGCGATCTCCGTACCCTTGAGGTCCTGCTTGGAGAACCACACCTCCTCGTTTTCGGGGTGGTGCGTGTTGGTGATGGCGAAACCTTGGGTTTGCGAGCCGGTGATGTGCGTGGTGTAGCCGCTCACCGTATCTTCGCGTATGGTATACACGATCTTCTTGCCATCCTCGTAGACGGGCAGATTGGTGAACGCGCTGTCGTTCCGCCAGTTTCCAACCGCATCGAGTGTCACGCTTTGATCGGTTTCCTCTCCGTTTTTCAACAGATGCACGGTTACGCTGTCAGGGCGCTTCTGGTCCTGGTTGTCGGCGTCGTCCCATGCTTTTTCAACGCCGATCGACGTGGTTTCGGGCGTGTGCGTGTTGGTGCATTGTTCGGTGGCAGCCGAACCGTCGGTGTTGTATTGCACGTCAGCGCATTGCGAGTCGTACCCGCCCAGCGTCGTGGTTTCGACGGCCATGTAGGCCGCGGTTTTGCCGTCGACTTTCACCGGCAGTCCCGTCCATTGCACGTTATCGTTCTTGTCGGGATTGAGTATGCGGCTTTGCCCGTCGACTTTCGTATAATCGGCATCGCCGTCGGTCTTGCGGTACAAATCGAAGGTGACGGATGCGCGTTTGCCGTCCTGGTTGTTATTGTCGTTCCATGTTTTCGTAACAGTCAACGACGTGGTTTTCGGTGCGTCCTCCGCCTGCACGTGACCGATGCCGTCGCTACCGGTCACATTTTTGCCGTCGACGGTGATGGTGCCGTCTTCGCCGACCAGAATGATGATCGGATCCATGACTTGGTATCCGTCCGGTGCGTTGGCTTCGGTCAGCTTGTACCGTCCGGGCAGGAGTTCGAGCGTTTTCGTCTCGCTGCCGGAGGTGGTCCATGTCCAATCGGATTCCACCTGCGACGATCCGACACGAGTCAGCTGCATGGTGGCACCGTCGACGGGTACACCGGCATTCGCCGCATCCACCTTTGTGAATTGCACCTTGAACTTCGTTTTGTGGTCGTTGCTGCAGTTCCAACGGTAGTTGCCCAATGTGGTCGTCTTGCCGTCGCTGTCTTTGGCTACGGCGACGATCAATTTGCCGCTTTGCCCGTCTACGGTAACGGTTTTGTTGTCGTATCGTCCGTCGTATGCACCGGCAGCGGTCTGCGCGTCATGTCCGGGGAATATCACATAGAGCGGAGCGGATTTCTCGTATTGCGAATCAGTGCTGCCGGGCACTTTGCCGTCCGGACCTGTCAGCTCGGTGACCTTATATACGGTGTCGTAGTCCAGCTGCAGTCGGTCGGACAGTCCGTTGGATGCTCCTGTGGTCAGCTGCTTGGTGATTTCTTTGCCAACGGCTTCGAAGCGTTTCACGGCCCATGGTTCTCCCCTGTGGTCAGCTGCTTGGTGATTTCTTTGCCAACCGTACCATTGCAGGTGCCGTCGGCATCGGCCGTAGACGACACGAAGTTGCATCCGGTGACGCTTTCCACTTTGAAGGTGGCGCTGCCCGCCGGCTTGCCGAGATCGCCGTCGGTGTATTTGTAAATCTGCAGCGTGCTTTGATTGTATTTCATACCGCCTTTGCTTTGCTGCACGGTGCCGGTGATCGTGTTTTGCGATGTTCCGCCGTTGTTCTCATACCCGGCGAGCACGATTTTGTTGCCACCCAGCGATCCGAAGCTTTCGCCTGGTTTGAGCTGCACCGCGGCCGTGTAGGTGATGGTGCATGCACGGGCGTCGGGAATGGAGAACACTAGTTCGCGGGTCTGCGGATTGTATGACCATGTTGCACCGTTGATGGCGGTTCCATTGTCGGAGTCCATGATCGACACACTGTTGGCGTTGAGGTCGAGTGCCTGACCCATGGTGTCGGTCAGAGTGAGGTTGTTGCCTTTGTTAAGCGTGTCCGCATTCGGGTTGACTTTGACCGTGTAGTTCACGTTCGGCGCGGTCGTGGCATCGTATTTGCCGTTTTTGTCAAGAAGTTTCGGCTTGCTCGCGCCCACTGTGGCGGAAGCGTCGCCTCCGGCGCTGCCATCAATGTCGATGTGCGCCTTGTTCTCGTAATTTCCCCAATCCGGCGCGGTGACCGGGTCGATGCTCGTCTCATACACGATGAGCACACCATCCGAGGTCTTCGCCTGGCTGAACGCCGGGGTACCCTTGGCTATGGTGAAGGTCACCGTGTCGTCGCCGTTGTCTTTGGCGCTCACTCCGGACAGCATTTTTGTGGTGCTGGAAGCGTCGAAGATCTTCAACGATTTCGCGTCGTACCGCGTGTGGACGGGCAACGTATCGGTCACCACGATGTTTTCGGCGTCCGACATCACGTCATGCACTTTGATGCGCCAGCGGATCACGCCTTTGGAGTTGGCGGTGTAGCCGTACCCGTATTGGTCCCAATACTGGTTGGCGTCTTCCTTGCCGAGCACGTCGCCGCGATGCTGGTGTTTCGCCGTGGAGGTTTTGTTCAATGCCGAAGCTCGGTTCCACACGGTTTCGTCGGTCACACCGTCGTTGACGGTGGACTGGTATTGCACGTACACCGTAGTGCCTTTGGGCAATGATGCGAACACGATGGTGAATCCCCTATCGGTAGCCTCTGTCGTGTATCCGCCCGCGTATTGCTGCGTCAGGGCGGCGTCGGTGTACACTTTAATGCTGTCTTTCACCAAGGTTTGCTTGGATCCCAGATCCTTGCCGCTGTCGTCCACATCCAGCTTGTCGGTCAGTTCGGCGTTGGTGAGGTCTTCCAAGGCTTTCATGCTGGTCACCCACGTCAGGTTCTTCGCTTCGGATGCCGGCGACGTGCATGTTTTCTTCAGTTCGACCGCGTCCGTGCCGAGTTGAGGTTCGGCCGTGGCTGTTTTGCCGGTTCCATCCTGAGGTTTTACGGTGACTTCGTTCTTGTATTTCTGGTGTTCGCCGCTTCCTTCGACCGGCACGTTTTTCGCTTCGGTCCAATACTGGATTTGGAAATGGTCGTAGCCACCGGAGGGCAGGGTCACGGTGCCTGCTACGAGATCGCTCCAGCTAAGCTTGATGTAATGCTGCGGATTGTACTGGTCGCCACCCTGGTATGCACCGGGCGCACCGGGCGGACACACGGATTTCTAGTCGCCGCTGTTGTAGCAGCTGAGCACCAGATCACCGGTCGGCTCCTTGAGGTTGTTCTTGTCGAGCAGATCCTTGACGGTGGCTCCGTCGACGGATTGGCCTTCGCCAGCGCCGATGGTGATGTTCCAAGTGAAGCCTTGCGTGCCATTTTCGTCTTTTGCTGCGGTTGCGCTTTTGTTCACATACCAGTCGCTGTAGTTGAACCAGATGGAGTTGCTGGTTTCCTTCTTGTTGACGTCTTCGTTGCTGGAATAGGTCACCTTGTTTTTGTTTTCGGTGGCATTGCTGCAATTGCCGGCCTCGCGGCATGCCTTGATGACGCTGTCTTTGTCGGCGTTCACCGAGTAGCGCACGTATAGTTTCTCACCGTCGCCCATGGAGCCGATGGTGACGTTGAAATTATGGTCGTCGGTTTTGGAGGATTGCCATGCGCCCGTGTATTCGTTCTTGCAGTCGGCGTCGGTGTAGATGTGCACGGATCTGTCCACGAAGGTCAGCAGGCCGCCCATGGTGTCGTCTATGGTCACGCCGGTGTTCGTGCCTGTAGAGGTCACTTCCAAAACGAAATCGTAGGTGGATGCGTCGGAAGTGGAGATTGCCGGGCGTTTGACCACGTTGACGCTGTGTTTGCCCTCCACGTTCACGGTGATGGTGCCATATCCGGGGAAGGTAAAGCTGGTATCGCCGCCAGCCGAACCACCGGTTTTGTTCGAGGTGATGGTTCCGTCAGTGGTCACGAACGCTTCGATGTTGGACCCCGCCGATTCGCCGCGGGTGTAGGTGGCCACCATTTTGTCGCCGTCGATGGTGTAGTAGCCGACCACGTCGCCACCGTTGTAGATCGGGTATTTCTCGTTCGATTTGTATTCCAGATTGCTGGGAAGGTCGTAGACGAAGGTGTCGCCCTCGTTGATTTTGACGTCGTTCGGCACTTTCCAATGCAGTTCGGTGCGGATCTGATCACCGTAGTTGACTTGCATGCCGGAAATGTACGGCTTCCACGTCTTGCCTCCGTCGGAACTGATTTCGAAGGAGGTGTCGTCCTTGTCAACCCAACCGAGATCGCTGATATTGTATTCCTCAGCATACGCGCGTTGCGGCGCTGCGATCACACTTGCGAAGATCATCGCAACGATTGCCACCAACGCGGCAATCGTTGTCATTCCATGCCGCTCACTTACGGCTTTATGCATGCCTGCCATTCTTCCCCCTGGTCGCAATGCAATCTAGTCGGTTTTACCCGTAAACCTACTATTTCTCTGGACCTTACGAAACCACCCCGCACAGACAATGAAACACTCTGAAAACGGGTGCAAGCATGACCTTATAAAAGGTTTAACATGCCGTCAAAAGTTGAAAAAAACGTTTGACGGAACACCCCTAAATCGGAGGATTCTGCAAGAAACGCCGAAAACAATCACCCGACCTGTTTCAATGTTTCATGAAACAAACTGCAAATGGAAGCGTTTGCAAAACGGGGTGCGTCATACGGTGCACCCCGTCACATAACAACAGACCGTTCCGAAACCGACCTCATCCGAACATGAAAGGTCCCACAAACCGGATCAATGCGTGATACCCATCATCGAAAGACACCAAGCATTCTCATAGGAGATCTCCTCCCACTGCTTGTACCTTCCAGACGTACCCCCATGACCAGCCTCAACCTCAATCTTCGCCACGGCATCCACGCCCGCACGCTGCAGTCGGGCCAACCATTTCATCGGCTCCACATACAGCACACGAGTGTCATTCATCGACGTGGTAATGAAAATCTTGGGAAAAACCGCAACCCGCGCATCATTTGCATCAGACGGCGCATTCTCATACGGCGTATATTCCTTCATATACCTGTACACGTCCGCATTATGCAGCGGATCGCCCCACTCATCCCACTCCGTAACCGTCAACGGCAACGACGGATCAAGAATCGACGTCAACGCATCCACAAAAGGCACATCCGCCTCAACGCCCGCGAAACATTCGGGAGCCATATTCGCCACGGCACCCATCAACAGGCCACCGGCGGAACCGCCATCGGCCACCGTGCGAGCAGGCGACGCCAAACCGGCACGCTGCAACGCACGCACGGCATCAACGAAATCCTCAAACGAATGCTTCTTATTGAGCAAATGCCCCTGCTCATACCAGGCACGACCCATCTCACCGCCGCCGCGAATGTGCGGCACCGCATAAAGCACACCACGATCAAGCATGCTGATGCGAGACACCGAGAATCCCGGATCCGAACTGATCTCATACGCGCCATACCCGGTAACGAACATCGCCGAATCACACGCGGGCACATCCCTGCGCCACACCAAGGAAACAGGAATGCGCTCGCCATCGCGGGCGGTAACCCACACCCTGCGCTCCATGTATTCGCGCGGTTCAAATCCACCAAGCACCGTGGCACGCTTCAACAGGCGATCCTCGCCGGTCGCCGGATCGATATCATGCAGTTCGCCGGGACGCGTGTAACTGGAGAACGAGTAGCGCATGCGGGGCGCATCATACGAAGGATTACCTCCCACACCAATCGAATACAAGCGCCGGGTCTCCCCCGGCATCGCATCGGCGGTCGCGCCATCCGATGAGGTCATCGCCTTGCGGGAAACCCCATGCACGGCCGACCCCTCGCCTTGCGCGGCGGCCAATTGGTCGAGCGCGCCCCACACTTCGGCACGTTCCTCGTTGATCTCGTCCACCGACTCGTCGACATCCCAATCGTCTTCCAACGCGTGGGGAACCAGCTCGGTGAACTTCCATGGACGCCCCGCAAGAAAATCCTCCGCAGCGGCATCCTTCGTCATCACCGCAATATGCGTCAGGCTTTCCGCCCGGTACTGCAGCGCCACATAATGCCGGTGAATCGAGATCCCCTCAATGCCAAGACCATGCGCACCCTGCAAAATGGCTGGATTGCAGGGATTGGAATACGGTGTGCCGATCGGCATCCCAGAAGCGCCCGGTTCGACCTCGTCGCCATACTCGCATCCGTACGGCGAACCGACGGCCACACGCACGCCCTCACCCAAACGGTACGGGGGCTCATGGGAGCGCATGTCGATCACATCGATTTCGAAATTCGGGTTCAACGCATTGTGATAGACCACGGCGAGCGGAATATCCTCACCGCGTTCGCCGGCACCTTCGAAACGGCTGAAACTCACGTCGTATTCCACGTCCTGCTCGCGCGGAATGAACGCGCGGAATTCACCTTCCGGATCGTCGGTGGAAAGCAGCAGCACTTCGGTAGTGGTTTTCGATCCGGTGCCGATCACCAGATTGCGTTCGTCGAACGACAGGCCGATGCCCACCCAGAATCGTTCGTCCTGTTCGTGATACACTTCCACATCGTCGGTGACGGGGGTGCCGACGCGGTGCCTCATCACCGCGTATGGACGCCACGCGTCGTCGAGCTTCACATAGAACACCCATTGCGCGTCCGGTGTGAAGCAGGCGCCACCGATGCCCTTGAACACTTCCGGCAGTTCCTTGCCGGTTTCCAAGCTGCGGATGCGGAAATCGTAACGTTCGTCGCCGCTGGTGTCGGTGCCGTACAGCATCCAACGTCCGTCTTTGGAAATATCCATGCCGCCGATACGGAAGAAATCATGGCCTTGCGCTTCGGCATTGGTGTCGAACACCACTTGTTCGCCGTCGATAGGCACGCCGATTTCAATGGTTGGCGGATCCCAATCGTCTGCGCTTCGAATCGGCACACGGCATTGCACCGCATACTGCTGGCCCTCCTGGGTGCGTACGAAATACCAGTAGCCATCCATGCGTGTCGGCACGGACATGTCGTTTTCCTGAACGTGCGACTTGAGCTCGTCGAACAGTGTGGAGCGTAGGGTTTTCAACGGTTCCATGCGCTGCTCGCAATACCGGTTCTGCGCGGCGACGTAATCCTGCACGTCATGCGATTCCTTGTCGCGCAGCCATTCGTACTCGTCGATGAAGGTGTCGCCGTGGAATACGCGCTCCTTCGGCACACGCTTCGCGATCGGCATCCCGCATTTGTCTTGCACGCTTTCGTCGCTTTCTCGCGCGCCCGTTGCGCCCTGTTCACCCCGAAAATCAGTCATGCACGCGATTATACCGGCATTGCATTCCCAATCCCACGCGGCACGCAACCCCTGCTCTGGGCGTACGAAAAAGTCAGACGCCCATCTGTTGTTTCAGGTACGGCAGCATGGTTTTCATGATGTTCGATCCGGTCGTTCCCGTGAATACCGGCACGTCGGTGACCGGCATCGGCTGCGTGTTCGCGCGCCCCGCAACGGAACCGATGTTGCCCGCCACCTCGCGCGGCGTCAGCTGGCGGATGCAGATCGCCAGCACGCGGCCCGGATAGCGGCGTGCGATCGTGGCGTATGTGGTCGGATCCTTCTGCCCGTCGTCGCCGATGAGGATGAATTTCATATCCGGAAAATCGGCCATGAGCTGTTCGGCGTATTCCAGCTTGTGCTGCACGCCGGACGGCACGAACGTCTTCGGCCTCGGGTCAAGGTCGCGCAGCAGCAGCGGACCTTCCGGAAAACCGTGGTTCGTAATGAAATGGCGGATCGAGCTTTCCACATTCCATGGCGAAGTGGACAGGTAGAAGAACGGCGCGTCCGTGAACATGTCCGCGATGCGGTTGAACAGCAGGTTCATGCTGGCCACCGGCACTTTTTTGCGCGGATTAAGCAGCAGCAGATTGTAGGCGGCCTTCATCAGACGCGGCGCCTGCGTGACCATGATGGTGTCGTCCACGTCGGAGATCACGCCCACTTTGGTGCCGCTGGGAATGGTGAAAAGATTGGCGTTGACCGGCTTGCGGCTACGCACTTTGTACGAGACGTTGTGGATGCCCGGTTCGAGCGAATGCTCGGCGACGAGGTCGAGGTAGCCGGCATCGTCGGATGCCGCGAATTCGCTGGAAATATCAGGATTGCTGTCGATCGCGTCGTATACTTCCGACGCACCCACCTGCACTGTTTCGATGGGCACGTCATCGATGGCGATCCGCACTTTGGTATGCGGGGACGGCACCATCAGCATGCCACGGATGCCGCGAATCAGGCGGCCGGCCTGCCGTTTGAACGGGCCGTATACGGTACGGCAGATCAGTCGGGAGTAATGTTCGGTGCCATAGCCGACGTAGGGTTCGACACGTGGATACCAGTCGAGCGACCGTACCAATGCGGTCGAGAATTTCAGCCAGACGCTGAATGCTTTGGTGATCGTGCGGCGGAACAGCCTGGTCAGCGGCGGTTTGACTTCAAGACGCTCATGTCTGGAGGCCGCGTCGAAGGTGGTGACCACCTTGCGTGCCGGAATCGGCACGGTGGGCATGTCATCGCAAGAATCGTCCATCCGCTCCCCCATACGCTGCTGTTCGCGCTGCTGGTCGTGCTGCGGCGCACGCTGCGGCGGGAACTGCGGCAACGGCTGAATTTCACTCATATGCCCACTATAGAGGTCGCGTTCGAACAAACAGTAACGCCACCGAGAAAATCAGGGAACTTTCAGGGCCCCGCAAGGCACTTCCCATAAAAAGGCTGCGGCCGGCGGGTACGATGCGCGACCGTAAGCCCGGCCGAACGGCCTTGAGTGTGCCGCGCATCGTACCCGCCGGCCGCAGCCGTAATTAAAACTAGACGTCCGTGCTATTCAGTCAGCCACAATCTTGGCATACTCGTCAGCGCTAAGCAGGTCAGGCTCGTCATCCTCAAGCTCGATCTTGAAAATCCAGCCCTCGCCGTACGGATCGTCCGTCACAATGCTCGGATCGTCCGCAGCCTCGTTGTTGACGTAGCGGATGGTGCCAGCCACCGGCGAGACCAGCGCGGTGACCGCCTTGGAGGATTCGAATTCCGCCACTTCGTCGCCAGCTTCGACCTGCGTACCAACTTCAGGCAAATCGATGTACACGAGTTCGCCGAACTGTTCGGTGGCGTATTCGGTAACGCCCACCATGGCGGGTTCGACGGAGGAATCCACCCACACGTGCTCGTCGGAGTATTCGAGGTGCTCGGGCACGTCGAGGTTCACTTTGCTATCGTTTGCTTCGCTCATGCCGCCCATTGTACGGCGTATGCGAACGCCGCGCACCCGCGCCACGCGTAACGGGTCAGCGTACCGGTCCGGATGGCATGGCGCCGACTACCTGCACGATGGTGCCTTCCGGGCAGTTGTCGTAGATCCACTTGGAATCGGCTTCGTACATGTTCACGCAGCCGTGGGAGCCGTAGTGCGCCGGGTCGCCGTGGGCGATGCCGTAATTGTTCCAGCTTGCCGTGTGGAAGCCTTCGCCGCCGTAGAAGTAGCTTACCCACTTCACACCCTTGGACAGGTAGCGCGAGCCGTCGTCGTTCAGGCCGGTCATGTCCTGGATCTGATACTTGAGGTAGATGTAGAAGGTGCCCAGGTCGGTTTCGTGCTTGCCGGTGGTGCCCGTGCACACCGGGAAGGTCTTGACGGCCTCGTCGTTGTGATACACGGTGGCGGTTTGCGCGGTGCGGTCCACCACGATGCGGTATTCGCTCTTCTTCTGCACGGTTTTGAAGTTCTGCACGTCGCCGTCCACCGGAATGGTGGCGCCTTGGCCGTTTTTGAGCGCTTCGCCGATCTTCGGTGCGAGCGCCTCCATGTTCTTGACCTTCACGCCGTTCACGCCTTTGACGATGGTGGCCAGCACTTTGCCGCTGTTGTCGACGGCGTCTTCCTGGTCGACCGCGTCCTGGTTGAGCTGGGCTGGGACCTGCTGCTGCACGTAGTTGGTGATGGCGTTGTCATCGTAGGACAGCGAAAGCGTGCCGTGTTCGAGGTCGGCGTCGGTTTTCAGCCATGAGGCCACGACTTCGGCTGGAATCTGGAAGGTCTTGCCTTGTCCGTTGTCCAGCACGATCGGCGCATTCAGTCGCGCGTTTGCCTGGTCGGCCACGTTTTGGGCTTCAGGCAGTGCGACCGGCACGTCGATGGTTTCGTACGTGATCGTCACGCTGCCGCTGTGCCCCGGGTTCGCGATGGCTTTGGCGACCGCGTCGATCACGTTGTCCACCTTCGGGGACCTGCCGCCGCGGCCTTCCACTGCGACGAAGGCGCGCGCGTTGGCATCGTACGATGCGGTGGACGGTACCGCGCGGTCGGTGTCCTGCACGAATTTGTCGGTGACGAACGTCCTGAGGGCCAGCTTGTTGGACTTGGCGTTCAGTGGCACGTTCTTCTTGACGAACGGGTTGACTTCGTTGATGTATTCGAGTGCGCCGTTGGTCTGGTGCTTGGCGGCGAGCAGTTCCGTGACCGTCTTGTCGACGTTGTAGCTCACGCCGAGGTCGCTCAGGCTGCCGGAAGCGTTGTTGCCGTTGCCGTCCTTGATGTTCACGGTGGTGTTCTTCACGGCGGCCGTCACCGTGTTTTTCAGCTGGTCGGCGGTCTGTCCGGCCACACTGGTTCCGCCGAAGGTCACGCCCGGCGCGGCCTTGTCTTGGAAGTACCAGCGTGCGGTGAAGAAGCCGGCGATCGCGGCGACCACCAGTACGGCGAGCACGATTCCGGTGATGATCAGCGGCAGTTTGCGTTTCTTGGCCACGACGGCTTCTCCTTCGACCGGCATGGTGAGCACGGGAATGGCGGGAGCGGGCGTGGATGAGGGCATGTCACCGGTAGGAATGGCACCAGTGGGAACAGCTCCGTTGGGGACAGTTCCGGCAGGCGTGGTTTCGGCGGCACCGGCCGTCGGGAATGACTGGAACGGCTGGGTCTGGTCCGATGCGAAATTCAACGGCGGCATGGTCTCGGTGGCGGCGTTGGACACGTCGTCCTGTTCGGACATATCGGCCACGTCGGCGAGATTGATCGTATCGCCGTTCTCACCAGACTGCGGCGGCACGGCATTCACCCCTTCAAACGAGATGCCGGCGAAACTGTTGTCCGCATCGTTCTGCCCACTTCTATCAGACATGTATGTGGTTTCCTCATTCACTCTCTTAACGGTACATACCATGCAGCATGATACGCAGACGAGTGCCCAAACGAATACCTAAACAAGCTCCCCCGGCAACCGCCCCGAAGACAGGCTCAGCCGATACCACCTTTTAATGGCAGG
>OIDW01000288.1_pt1 | contig 21075 bp, 16 predicted proteins | sample 1581621 | NCBI WGS metagenome assembly OIDW01 (sample SAMEA3882529, study PRJEB24775) | human gut metagenome | biome: human-associated habitat; feature: intestine environment; material: feces | place: Netherlands | collected 2009/2010 | reverse complement strand
TTTAGAGTTACACCATTTTATTATTTCATGTGTCTACTCTAAGGGGATTATATCATAACATACCGTCCATAAAATTTTATCTTCTTGAAGCCTTTTTCTTTGCGCTGCCTGTTTTTGAACCTGAATGTGACTTCTTTGCCTGATGCTTTTTCCAATGTACCCACAGTGTAGGTGCGATACAGTTAGAAGAATAAACACCTGATATCATACCGATGATAAGTGGGAAAGCAAAGCTCAGGATAGATGTTACTCCGCAGATTATGCAGACGATACAAACTGTAGCCATAGCAAGAACTGTTGTAACAGTTGTATGGATAGAACGTCCCATTGTCTGTGTAATAGAGAGGTTTACAAGATCCTCAAGCTCCATTTTGTTGCCAAGGAGATTTTCATTCTCTCTGATTCTGTCGTAAATGATGATAGTTGCGTTGATAGAATATCCAAGGATAGTCAGCAGAACTGCCATAAAGTTTGCGTTGATGTCAAATCTGCATATTACAAAGCAACCGTATACCATGCACATATCGTGTGCAAGGGCAACTACTGAGAACACACCTGCTGAGATACCGCCTATCTTTTTAAATCTGAAGCCGATATAGATGATAGTGATGACCATTGCCAGTGCGCAAGCAGCAAGGCACTTGAAGAAGAAGTTCATACCGCTTGAAGCTGCAACGTCGTTTGACTCGTAAACTTCTATGTTATTATCAGGAAAATCCTTTTCAAGAGCTGTTTTCAGAGTATTCTGCTTATCATCGCTTATACCCTTTGTTGATGAGAATTTTATTTCTACTGTCTTTCCTGCGTTTCCTGTGTTTTCGCCAAGAGTTACTGTACATTTATCTCCGATACTGTCAGAAACGGTATTTGAAACGTCAGAAGTCTTTATATCGCCCTCATATGTATAAGTCAAAACTGTACCGCCTTTGAACTCGATAGCCACGTTAAGACCTATAACGAATGTAAGAATGATAAAAATTGCGATAAGTGCGCATGATATGGAATAAAATAACTTGCTGTGACCCACAACATTCAGGGTCTTTCTTTCTTTACTCATTTATTTCAGCACCTCCGTAAAGCTTGCGTTTCTTAAAGCATTTGAACTTTGAGAGGGACGAAAGCATAAGTCTTGAACAGAAGATACCGAATACAAAGTTCAGGAGGATACCTACAAGGAGAGTATATCCAAGTGAATAGATAGTACCTGCTGTGCTTGCGCCGAATACTGAGAATACAGGGCTGAGAAGTGTTCCGAAAACGCTGTCTGTAGGTCCGAAGGCACCCATAAGGATTATTGCAACGAATACTACTGTGATATTTCCGTCGAATACTGCGCTCCATGCTCTCTTATAGCCAAGCTCGATAGCTCCGTTAAGGGTCTTGCCGTTGTTAAGCTCTTCCTTTATTCTCTCAGCTGTGATAACGTTAGCATCAACGCCCATACCGATAGAAAGGATAATACCTGCGATACCAGGGATAGTCAGCGTAAAGCTGTCGATATTTCCAAAGAAGCCTGTTATGCAGGCGATAGAGCCTACTACCTGACCTATAAGTGCGATAGACGCAACAAAGCCCGGCAGCTTATAGATTACGATGATATATGCAGCGATAACGATAAATGCGATAAGTCCTGCAAGCACCATTGCGTTCTTTGCGCCCTCACCAAGTGTAGGTGAAATGATGTTCGTGCTTGTTGTTTTAAGATCAAATGGGATAGAACCTGCATTTATCTTATCTGAAAGAGCTTTTGCGGAATCATATGTGAAGTTGCCCTCGATAACGCACTCGCCGTCAGTGATAGCTGAATTTACGCTTGGGGCAGAAATACACTTATCGTCCATCCAGATAGAGATAGAGCCTTTTCCGGCAAGCTCAGTTGTAGCGTCAGCAAAAGCTTTTTTACCGCTGTTATTGAGTGTCAGGCTTACTACATACTTGATATTTCCTGTAGTTTCGTCCTGAGTTTGTCTTACCTCAGCCTTTTTAACGTCATTTCCTGTAAGCACCTGCTCGCCTTTTTCTTCTTTACCCTTTCTGAATACAAGCTTTGCAGTTTCGCCAAGCTCAGAAACAGCAGCCTCAGGGTCAAAGCTTTCTTCGTTAGCCTGCCATGGGAATGAAACCATTACCTTATTTTTCTTATAGTCTACATAGACCTCGCTGTCTGTGATATTAAGGCTTACAAGTCTTTGCTCGATTACAGCCTTTGCAGCGTCCATTTCTTCCTTTGTAGCGTCGTAATTATCGGCAGGTTCAAACGTAGCATTTACGCCGCCCTGAATATCGATACCCCAGCGGATATCTTCAACGCCCTTGATATAGCTTGTTTTTATATCTCCGTACTGAGTATGTATTCCTGCATAAGTGAGATATCCAAATGCAATTATACACAAAAGCACGATAAAAAACACGGGTTTTTTAACTTTTCGCACCTTTAATCCTCCTGATAAATTTATTAAGCCCAGAGGCTTTTCTGCCGTCATGGCACAATACGCCCATAACGAACACATTCACCTTATAATTATAAAACGTTTGATACAAAATGTCAATAGTTTTTATGAAATTCGCACTGTTACTTATATCATGATAGTATTTTATCTATGAAATAAGTTCTCTCAAAACCTGTTTCAAAAGCCTGTTTTAAAGGGGCTTTGTCTTGACAAAATCTCCTTTTAGTGATATTATTAAAAGGATAAATATTGCGACGTAAGAAAATTTTTTTGCGTCAGCTAAAAGGAGTATGTAAAATGATAGATATTAAGCTTATCCGTACAAATCCTGAGCTTGTCAAGGAAAACATCAAAAAGAAGTTTCAGGACGAAAAGCTCGTTCTTGTTGACGAGGTAGCTCAGTTTGACGAGGAATACAGAGCAGCTAAGACAAAAGCTGACGAGCTGAGAAATAAAAGAAAGGTAATGAGCAAGCAGATAGGCGGTCTTATGGCTAAGGGTCAGAAGGACGAAGCTGAGAAGGTAAAGGCTGAGGTTTCCGCTATCGGTGCTGAGCTTGACGCTATGGCTGAAAAGGAAAAAGAGCTTGAAGCTAAGATACGTGAGAGAATGCTCGTTATCCCAAACATAATCGACCCAAGCGTTCCTATAGGCAAGGACGACAGCGAGAACGTAGAGATTGAAAAATTCGGAGAGCCTGTTGTTCCTGATTATGAGATCCCATATCACGTTGACATTATGGAAAGCTTTAACGGCATCGATCTTGACAGTGCAAGAAGAACATCAGGAAACGGCTTCTATTATCTTATGGGCGACATTGCAAGACTTCATTCTGCAATTCTTTCATATGCCAGAGATTTCATGATAGACAGAGGTTTCACATATTTCATTCCTCCTTACATGATACGTTCAGACGTTGTTACAGGCGTTATGAGCTTTTCTGAAATGGAAGGCATGATGTACAAGATAGAGGGTGAAGATCTTTATCTCATCGGTACTTCTGAGCATTCAATGATAGGCAGATTTATCGACACTATCATTCCAGAGGGCGAGCTTCCAAAGACTCTCACAAGCTATTCACCATGCTTCAGAAAAGAAGTTGGCGCACACGGCATCGAAGAGAGAGGCGTTTACAGAATACACCAGTTTGAAAAGCAGGAAATGATAGTTGTCTGCAAGCCTGAAGATAGCATGGCATGGTATGACAAGCTGTGGCAGAATTCTGTTGATTTCTTCCGTTCACTTGATATCCCTGTAAGAACACTTGAGTGTTGCTCAGGCGACCTTGCAGACCTTAAGGTAAAGAGCTGTGACGTTGAGGCATGGAGCCCAAGACAGAAGAAGTATTTTGAAGTTGGTTCATGCTCCAATCTTGGCGACGCACAGGCAAGACGTCTTGGCATAAGAATAAAGGCAGAGGACGGCACAAAGTATTTTGCTCACACTCTTAACAACACAGTTGTTGCACCTCCAAGAATGCTTATCGCATTCCTCGAGAACAATCTCAATGCTGACGGAACAGTTAATATTCCTGAGCCACTGAGAATGTACATGGGCGGCAAGGACAAGATAACAAAGTAATTTTGATATGCAAAAAGGTGAACGGTCATGTGCCGCTCACCTTTTTTTGTATGCTTACTATATCTTCGTTCCAATCTCTAAGGATATTTGAATCAAATAATCTTTGTATTTGTCTCATATAATTTGAAATTGAATATACACTATTTTTTATATCTATTTTTATAAGTTCACCTACTTCTTGTGAAATTTCTTGGCTTGTTTTACTTATTATTGCATTATTATTTTTAAGTTCTAACATTTTTTTCTTTTCAATATTTAGAATATATCCATTATTCATATAGGTTATTAAATTTTCTAAATTATCAAATATCTTTACAAACCCCATGGTTGGTGAATTATAAAATGTCACCTTTTGATCAAGTGGATTTATCATAATATGATTGCAAAAATCTAAATCTACAATACAACCATGTACATCTCCACAATAACCTAAGGATTTTACTTCACTCGCCATTTGATTTATATATTTCCAATAAGGTGCAAATAGTTCTATATATTTATTTACCATTTTATCGAAAATTTTATCAAAATGTTCGATATCACTACAATTACTAATCGTTTTTATTTTTCCACCAATACAAATTTTAGTGTTTACATGGCTTATGAGGAAAAATACATACTTACCTTTGTGTTTTATCATATAAAACTTTTCCCCATAGTTTTTTATTTGATTTTCTATGAGTCTTGTTCCTTGAATACGCTCTTTTGAATAATTATAAAATTTTGCATAATCTTCAGTAGTTATAACATGATAGCCGTCTTTATAGTCGAAAAATGGATTGCTAGCTACACCTAAATTTACTGATTTCATTTTAAAACAATTATTATAGTATCCTATTTGATTATTTGCATAAATATTCTTTTGCAATAAATTTTGATTTTGATGAGTGTGTCCTGTAAAATAAGAACAATGCAAATCAGTCACATAGTTTAGCGACCAATCTCTTACTGGATAATGACTTACTACTATTAATTTTTTCTTTTGATTTATAGCATTATCTAATCTATTTTTATACTCCTTAAAAAACAAATCTGATTCTTTTATTTCTTCTTTTCTCGAAAATAATCTGGGTCCACACAAACTATCTGCATTATATCTTTCATTATACTTAGCAAAACCTATACCACCAAAAATAATATAATCATCATTTTCATAAGAATTATTATGCAAAAGCTTAATTCCAAGTGAATCATAAAGAGATTTATAATAATTATACGCTTGACTTAAAGTATCAAAGTTTGAGATTTCATGATTTCCTAACGTTACAAATATAGGAAGTTTTGTTTTAATAAAAGTGAATTTTTCTCTTTTTTCAACATATGGAATAATATAATTATTTATAAACCTTATTTTATAATCACATTTCGTAATTTTTTCTATAATATTTATAACATATTCAGGCAATTTCATTTTTTTGATACTTTTATCAAGATCAGAAATGTCTAATGACAGAAGTTTTTCACATAGATTTTTCTTTTTATATAATTTTCCAATTTTATTTAATCTATCTATTTGCTGATCTCGAATTTTTTCATATGCTTTTACTTCTTCATCAGGTAATATATTAGATTGATTTACTTTATATCTTTTATAAAGTACATAATTCCACCTAAGGATAAACTGATTAAAAAATAATGACACAAATTCTGCATTATCAGCGATATCTCCATTAAATAAAACAACTAAATTATTCATTGATAAATCTGATTTAAAATCATCACTAAATAAATCTTTAACTATTTTATTTATTTGCTTTTGAATGGATATCTCATAATTAAAATGATGTTCTAAATGCATATCAGATATATAATATACCTTTAGTTTTTTTTCATCACTAAATGGTTTGTCTTCTTTAAATAAAGATAATCCATTCTCAACTTCGCTAATGTCAAAAATTTGTGTCATATTATTCATTCTTTATTCTTCCGTGTTTTCAGAATCCTCATTCTCAACGCTTTCGGTATTATCTTCAATGACCTCAGCATTTTCCTCAGCCTGAGCCTCAGCTATCTCCTCGGCAGTAGCCTTTTCTACCTCTGCCGTTTCAGCTTCGTCGTCATGCTCTGTCCTTGTGAATGAAACCACTCTGCCGTCCTCGCCGACTCTCATAAGTCTTACGCCACGGGAGTATCTGCTCATCATGCTGATATCGCAGGCTCTTATTCTGATAACAATGCCGTCTGTGGATATCATGATGATATCATCTTCATCATCAACGACCTTTATTCCGCATACTCCGCCGCTCTTATAGTTCATAAGACCGTAGCCGCCTCTGTTCTGTACCTTATAAGACTCAAGCGGAACACGTCTGCCAAGACCATTTTCAGCAACAGTGAGAACGCTTGCACCCTCTCTTACTCTTGCCATTGATACAACATAGTCGCTGCCCCTGAGTTTAATAGCCTTTACGCCATGTGCAACTCTTGACATCTCTCTTATGTCAGTTTCTCTTATCCTGATAGCATAACCATTATGCGTTGCAACGATGACCTCATTGTCGCCAAAGGTCATTCTTACTCCTGCTATCTCATCGCCCTCGTCAAGACCGATAGCGATAAGACCATTCTTTCTTACATTTCTGTAGGAAGTCAGCGGAGTTCTCTTTATCTTGCCGTTCTTTGTTACCATGACGATATACTTGCCCTCGTCAAAATCGGCAGTTTTTATCATTGCGGCTATCTTCTCGCCCTCGCCCAGTTCAAGAAGATTTACTATATTTGTGCCTCTTGAAGCCTTTGAGCCCTCAGGCAGCTCATAGCATTTGAGCTTATACATTATGCCCTTATTGGAGATAAAGAGTATATTGTCATGTGAAGAACAGGTCTGAAGCTCGTCGATATAATCGTCCTCACGCTGTTTCATACCCGTTACGCCACGTCCGCCACGCTTCTGAGCCTTATACTCTGAAACAGGCATTCTCTTTATATATCCTGCATTTGTATAAGTAACAACGCTTTCCTCAACAGGGATAAGATCTTCTATATCAACTTCACCGCTGACATTTTCTATCTGAGTTCTTCTCTCGTCACCGAACTTATCCTGAATAGCCTCGACCTCTTCAATGATTATATCAAGTATTCTCTGATGATTTGCAAGGATATCTTCAAGGTCAGCTATCTTAACTTCGATCTCAGCCAACTCGTCGATTATCTTCTGTCTTTCCATACCGGTCAGACGTCCGAGGGTCATATTTGCGATATGGTCAGCCTGAATATCTGTAAGACCAAAACGCTGATTAAGTCTTTGCTTAGCCTCAGGGATATTCTTTGAAGTTTTCATTATCTCGATAACTTCGTCGATATTGTCAAGTGCGATAACAAGACCCTTTAAGATATGCTCTCTTTCCTTAGCCTTGTTAAGGTCGAACTTAGTTCTTCTTGTGATAACATCGACCTGAAAGTCTATATACTGCTCAAGCATTTCCTTGAGGGTCAGCACCTTAGGGATACCGTTCACAAGAGCAAGCATTATAACGCCCACAGTATCCTGAAGCTGTGTATAGCTGAACAGCTTGTTGAGAACTACCTGCGGATTAGCGTCCTTTTTAAGCTCGATAACGATCCTCATTCCGTCCTTGCCGGATTCATCGTTTATATAATGTATTCCGTCAATACGCTTTTCCTTAACAAGGTCAGCGATAGACTCAACAAGTCTTGCCTTGTTTACCATGTAAGGTATCTCAGTGACAATAATGCAGTTTCTGCCCTTTATCTCCTCGATAGAGGTCTTTGAACGCAGTGTTATCTTTCCTCGGCCTGTGCCGTAAGCCGCTCTGATACCGGACCTGCCCATGATGATACCGCCTGTAGGGAAGTCAGGACCCTTTATGCTCTGCATAAGCTCATCAAGTGTGCAGTCAGGGTTTTTCATGACAGTTTTCATGCCCTCGATAACTTCATGAAGATTATGAGGAGGGATATTCGTTGCCATGCCCACAGCGATACCTACTGAGCCGTTACAGAGAAGATTTGGAAATCTTGACGGCAGCACAACAGGCTCTTTAAGTCTGTCATCATAGTTTGACTGAAAATCAACAGTTGTTTTGTTTATATCTGTCAGCATATTTACTGACATCTTAGCCATTTTAGCCTCAGTATAACGGTAGGCAGCCGGAGGGTCGCCGTCAACGGAACCAAAGTTTCCGTGACCGTCAACAAGAGGATATCTCATTGAGAACTTCTGAGCAAGTCTTACAAGTGCGTCATAAACTGATGCGTCACCGTGTGGGTGATATTTACCAAGCACAGATCCTACCGTATCTGCACATTTTCTGTAAGCTTGATCAGGTGTAAGACCATTTTCATACATGGTATATAAAATTCTTCTGTGAACAGGTTTAAGTCCGTCCCTTACATCAGGTAAGGCTCTGGATACAATTACCGCCATTGAATATTGAATGAAAGATTCTTTCATTATCGCTTCAACATCAGTGTCAATAACGTTATAATCGCTCACTTTATCCACTCCTTTTTAACCTTTCGGTTTACTTTGAAAAGAACATATCCTGTTCTTATTTATTATCTATCATTTCATAATCGCTATCAAGCAGCTCTGAAAAAGTTTTTCTCAGTGTTTCCTGCTGCTGCTCGTTCATAACTCTTTTTGCAAGCACATAAATAGTTTCCTTTTTGAGTATTATAATAAACATTTCGTCATTTTCCAAAACGTTCAGTGAGATATCCTCAAAACCAACTATCCTCGGTGGAACAGGAGTAAAGTCCTCTTCCTGCTTTTCCTCCTCTGTCGGCAGCGTTTCTATTTTGAAGCTGTCATCATAGAGGGTGAAAACATACTTGTCGTCCTCAAGAGGTTTAAGTGCCTGCATAAGATATTTTCTTATTCTTCTGGTGTTATACCATGTGAGAACGATTATTGCAAGGCATATGAACGCCAGCACCCAGTTAAGATATCCCGAAGGGTTTCTCACTATGGACACTATAAAAAGCACCGCAACAATACCGAAAGCCGCTGTTATCTTCCAGTTATGCGCATAAACGAATTTCTTCTGAAAGGCTAAAAAAGCTCTTTCCTCTTCCTCGTTTTTCACATCATACTCAAAGCTCAAAACAGGCTCTTTTTCTATCTGTGCTTCTTCCACCTCATCAGCATTATCCACAGCTTTCTCAGCCGTTTCAACAGCTTCCTCTGTCTTTACCTCTTCAAGCTCTGTTTCCTGATTTTTATTTTCGTTGTTATCCAAAGCAGTATCCTTTCTTTAAACGTCAAGATCCTTTACATACTCTGCATTTTTCTCTATAAATTCTTTTCGCGGTGCGACCTTATCGCCCATAAGAATAGTGAATATCTCGTCCGCCTTAACAGCGTCCTCCATTGTCACCTTTATCATAGTTCTTCTTTCAGGGTCCATAGTTGTTTCCCAAAGCTGTTCAGGGTCCATCTCACCAAGACCTTTATATCTCTGAACGTTTACCTTCAGGTTGTTCTCTCCTGAAAGCTCAGAAATATACTGATCTCTCTCTGCGTCTGAAAAAGCATATCTGACCTGTTTGCCCCTTGCAACCTTGAAAAGCGGTGGCTGAGCAAGATAGATATGACCATCCTCGATAAGAGGACGCATAAATCTAAAGAAGAATGTAAGCAGAAGTGTTCTGATATGAGAACCGTCCACATCGGCATCGGCCATGATGATAACTTTGCCGTAACGGAGCTTTGATATATCAAAGTCCTCACCTATTGATGTTCCCAGTGCGGTAACAACAGGCATAAGCTTTTCATTGCCGTATACCTTATCTATCCTGGCTTTTTCAACGTTGAGCATTTTTCCCCACAAAGGAAGTATAGCCTGATATTTTCTATCTCTGCCTTCCTTTGCAGAGCCACCCGCAGAATCTCCCTCGACGATATAGATCTCGGTGAGTGAAGCATCTCTCTCTGAGCAATCTGCAAGTTTGCCAGGCAATGAAGAGGATTCAAGAGCAGATTTTCTTCTTGTAAGCTCTCTTGCTTTCTTTGCGGCTTCTCTTGCCTTTTGTGCCTGAACGGACTTATCAAATATAGCCTTTGCTACAGTAGGGTTTTCCTCAAAGTAGTTCATAAGTTTTTCGGTAACTATCTTGTCAACGAAAGGTCTTACCTCAGGATTGCCAAGTCTGCCCTTTGTCTGTCCCTCAAACTCACAGTTTGTGAGCTTAACGGATACTATAGCTGTCAGACCTTCTCTTACGTCGTCGCCAAGAAGCTTATCGTCGTCTTTCAGATAGCCAAACTTCTTACCGTAGTTATTTATTACCTTTGTAAGAGCATTTTTGAAGCCTGTTTCATGAGTACCGCCGTCAGGAGTATGGATATTATTAGCAAATGAAAGTATAAGGTCATTATAAGTATCGTTATACTGCAAAGCTATCTCGGCAAAAGTATCGCCCTCCATGCCGTTGACGTAGATAACTTCCTCAGAAAGCGGAGTAACGCCTCTTGTTTTGTGGATATGCTCCACAAACTGTCTTATACCGCCCTCATAATGGAGAGTTTCGCCCACAGGCTCTGATTCATTTCTCTTATCAGTGAATATTATCTTTATACCAGCATTAAGAAATGCCTGTTCTCTAAGTCTTTTAAGCAGTGTTTCATAGTCAAACACTGTTGTTTCCTGAAAGATCTCAGGGTCAGGCTTAAAGAGAACGGAAGTACCTGTTTTATCAGTATCGCCGATTATTTTCAGAGGCTCTGAATAATTACCTCTGTCAAACCTCTGAAAATGAATATGTTTTCCGTCATAAACCGTAAGCTCAAGATATTCCGAGAGGGCGTTTACTACAGACGCACCAACGCCGTGAAGTCCGCCTGCTACCTTATATCCGCCGCCGCCGAACTTTCCGCCTGCGTGGAGAATGGTATAAACTACCGTTGCAGCAGATATTTTCTCCTTTGGGTGTATACCTGTAGGGATACCACGTCCGTTATCGGTAACTCTGATAATGTCCCCGGGAAGTATCTCTACTTCTATCTCAGTGCAATATCCTGCCAATGCCTCATCGATAGCGTTGTCAACTATCTCGTAGACAAGGTGGTGAAGTCCCTTTGGACCTGTTGATCCGATATACATACCAGGTCTTTTTCTTACCGCTTCAAGACCCTCCAGCACCTGTATCTGATTTTCATTATAATCATTTTGCTTATCCACCATGGATATTTCCTCGGTGTTCTGGATCTCGATCTCGTTGTTATTTTCCAAAAAATAACCCCCTCATCACTTGGTTTTTTATCTTATCATCTTATTTCTTTGATTCATCATTCAGGCATTCTTTTGCTTCTTTTCAAAAGTGTGGCACAGCTCATCTGACTTATATACACAGTTTCCGTAAAGTCTTTATCAAGGCACACCACAAAGCTTTTAGGCATTTCATATGTGCAGTTCACAACACGTCTGTTTTTTGCCGCAAAATTAAGAAATTCCTTTGTGTTGGCAGAAACAGAGGTGTTCTCTATATCGAAGATCCCTATGATATCTTTAGTATTGACTAAATAGTTATTTCCTAAATGCAGAAACATCACTTATTCTCCTGAACTATCATTCCGTTTTCTATATTGAATATCTTTCCATGGCTTTTCTCGTCAAAAGGGATATTCCTGTCACAGCAGGTTATAAAGACCTGCATATCGTGTATTTTCGAGATAACGAACTTCTGCCTTGAGAGGTCAAGCTCGCTCAAAACATCATCGAGAAGTATACACGGGCTGTCGTCTATTTCCTCGGCAAGTATATAAGCCTGCGAAAGCTTCAAAATAAGAGCAAGAGAGCGGTGCTGTCCCTGAGAAGCGAACTGTCTAACTGCCAGTCCGTTTATTTTTCCCGCAAGATCATCTCTGTGAACGCCTTTCTGTGTAAATCCTGCTCTTATATCGTCATCAAGATTATTTTGCAGACAGCTTAGATACTCTTCAGCCATATCTCCTGAATAATCTTTTCTGCCCTCCAGATTTGAATACACAGTGGAATAATATTCAAGCTCCAACCTTTCTCTGCCCTCTGATATATCCTCATAAAGCTTTTTTGCGAACATATCGAGCTTTTTGGTATAATTATATCTTAAAAGCGAGATATAAGCCCCAAGCTGAGCAAGCTGGATATCCCACACTTCAAGCTCTTCTCTTTTTGATCTGCCGTAACAGATATTTTTTAACAATATATTTCTCTGCTCTATAAGATCATCATATTTTGAGATAACAGAGCTGTAGGAATTTTTTATCTGTGACACTGAAAGGTCAAGAAACTGCCGTCTGTTTTCAGGAGAGCCTTTTGAAAGCTCCAGATCCTCAGGAGTAAAGATAACACAATCAAGGCTTCCGAAAAGCTTTGAGGGAGTTTTCAGCTTTACGCCGTTCAAGGTGACGTTTTTTTCTCTCACATTAGGTCTTGCCATTGCAAAATGTATATCCTGACTGCGAAAGCTGTTTTTAAATGAAATGTCGATATTCATGAACTGTCCGTTTATATCTATCATTTCTCTGTCTTTTGTGTTGCGAAAAGACCTTACTCCGCTGCAAAGCCATATAGCTTCTATAAGATTTGTTTTGCCCTGAGCATTCTTTCCGCAGAAAATATTCATTTTCTCATGAGGATATATCTCGACTTTTTTAAGATTTTTAAATCCGTCTGCGGAAATTTTGGTTATCACCATTTTATTTTACCACTATCTCTGTAGCTATCTCGTCTATCTGCACCTTATCCCCGGGGCGGATCTTCTTTCCCCTCATTGTGCAGACCTCACCGTTTACTTTGATTCTCTCCTCGAGGATTATCTCCTTGCCAATGCCGCCAGTTTCCACAACGCCTGCATATTTAAGCAAAGAATCGAGCTTTATAAACTCTGATTTTATATTTACATCTATCTGTTGATATTTCATATTCTTATTCCTTTGCTAGTCTTACAGGGAGAACGAGGTAAGTATAAGCATCGCCCTCACACGGAACTATCTTCATAGGCAGCAGACTTCCGCTCATCTGCAATTTGACCTTATCTTCCTTTATGACCTTCAGAGGGTCAAGAAGATATTTGCACTTGAAGCCTATCTCGATAACAGGACCTGCTATATCAGCCTTTATCTCGTCTGTTATCTTTCCAACGCTTGTTGAGCAGTTTATTTTTATAGAATTATTTTCAAAATAGCATCTTGCAGGTGACGGTGTTCTGTCACTTATAAGTATCAAACTTCTTTCAAGAGCGGCAATAAGCTCTTTCCTGTCAACAATGACCTCAGTTGTGCAAGTAGTTGGTATAGCTGACTTATAAGGGTGGAACTCGCCCTCGATAAGTCTTGAATAAACAAGATAGCCGTTTAATTCAAACACAACATGATTTTTTGAGAGATAAACGGAGGCTGTTTCTTCGTCATTATCTCCCAGAAGTGCTGCTATCTCAGAGAGAGTTTTTGCAGGAACGACGAATTTAAGACTTCCGTCATACTTTATAGGCTCATATCTCACAGCAAGTCTATATCCGTCAAGGGCAACAAGAGTAAGAGTACCGTTTTCGATCTCAAAAAGCTCGCCCTTAAGAACAGGCTTAAGGTCTGTAACAGCCACGGCAAACTTTGTCTGATTTATCATATCCTTAAGAACAGGCTGAGAGATAGTTATCTTGTTTTCTTCCTCTTTCTTAGGTAGTGCAGGATATTCCTCTGCTGATGTTGCAGGGATATTGAATGTGGTAACTCCTCCTGAGATCGTCACCTGAAAATTTTCAGAAACCTCTATCAGGATCTCTTCAGAAGGCATTTTCCTTATCATTTCAGCAAAAAGTCTTGCATTAAGTATAAATTCTCCCGAATCGTCGCTCTTTACTGGTATAACAGTTTTTATACCTATCTCAAGGTCATAGCCGGTAAGCTCCAGCATTGAGTTTTCAAGCTTGAATTTTATTCCCTCAAGAGATTTAAGTGCAGCACGTTCTGACACTGCTTTTGAAACATTTGTTACTGCTCCGCAAAGTGAAGCATTATTACACAGAATTTTCATAGCAATTTCCTTTCTAAAAAATTACATTTATCTGACTTTTGTTTTTTCAACATATGAATTTCTCAAACTTATATTTTTTTGCTCTGATAATATATAAATAAATCAATATTAAATTAGTATTAGTAGTAGAGTGTGTTGAAATGGTTGAAAAGTCATTCAAAGCCTTTTGCAGACTTGTTTTGCTTTTCAAGTTTATTTTAACATCACTTCAACTGTGTTTTCAAAAACTTTTTTTGTGTTTGAAAAGTTGAAAAAATGTTTGTTGAATGTTTATTATTATCGCAAAAAATGTTGAAACCTGAAAATCGGTGTTTTATTTTATAACACCATTGTTTAAACTTCATTGTGCAAAGTTTTGAAAAACATTCCGCAAAGCTTTATATATCCAAGTCCGGATATTCAACAAAATTGTTGAAAACTATGTTGAAAATGTTGAAATAGTCCGTTTAATTGTCCTTGAGGTTTTTGATTATGTCGTCAACGGTATCTTTTAGCTGTTTGTTCTCTTTAAGATTTTTAACAACGTCCTGATAGTGTATGGTCATAGTTGAATGATTTTTGTTAAGCTCATTTCCTATCTGTATAAAGGTCATGCCCTTTACGTCCTTGAAGAGATAGATCGCTATTTTTCTTGCAAGGGATACGTTTGCACGTCTGTTTGTTGATTTTATGTCGTCAGCAGTAACGTCAAATGCCGCCGCTACCTCCTGAAGTATCCTGTCAACCGTTATCTCAGCAGGGTGATTTTCAATGATTATTTCCTTGATTATCCTCTGAGCCATAGATATGGACGGGCTTTCATTCGTATAAATGGTAAGAGCCTTTATTTTGTTTACAGTTCCCTCAAGCTGACGTATGTTCGTCTTTATCTTCTCTGCTATTATCCTTACGACATTGTCAGAAAGCTGTAAGTCCAGCATATCAGCCTTTTTCTTTACGATAGCCATTCTTGTTTCAAAATCAGGCGGTGTAACGTCTACCTGAACGCCCAGTGAAAATCTGGTAAGTATCCTGTTTTGAAGCTTCGATATCTTTGACGGTGCAATATCCGATGTGAGAACTATCTGCTTGCCTGCATTGTAAAGATCGTTGAAGGTATGGAAAAATTCCTCCTGCATACGCTCCTTGCCTGCAATGGTCTGTATATCGTCTACCATAAGATAGTCGGCATTTCTGTATTTATCATGAAATTTATTAGTTTCCTTTGACTCGATAGCTTTAACGAGCTGGTTTATAAAGGATTCACCTGTGGTGTAAATAATTTTCAGTTCAGGATGATTTTTCTTTACCTCATGCTCGATAGCTTTCATAAGGTGAGTTTTTCCAAGTCCCGAATCACCGTATATGATGAGAGGGTTGAATATAGTATTTGTGTTAGACGGCGTTTTCTGATCTTCGTCATACTTATGTGCGACAGCCGTGCTGAAAGCATAGGCAAGATCATTCGATTTACCTTTGATAAAGTTATCAAAGGTAAGATTGTTGTTTTCTTCATCAGAAAAGTCAGCCACCTTGACTTCTATATCCTTTTCCTCAGTTTCATTAACTTCTTCTTTGTCTTTAACAAGTATTTTTATATCAACCTCAAAGCCCAAAGTGTTGAGAAAAGCTTCTTTTAAAAGATTCTCATAGGCGTTCATAGTGATATCTCTTGAAAAATCAGAATCAGTGAGAAGATAAGCCACATTGTTTTCAAGCTTCATCGGTTCAAGTATCTTTATCCATTTGTTATATCCCGGCTCGCTGATACTTTTGCAGTTTCGGCAATATTTCAGGACCTCCTGAAATACGTCATTAAAGGAATCCATTGTTTCTCCATAACCTCCTAGAAAATAGCTCTGCCTGTGCGGTGTTTCCGCTGTCCGCCGTGACCCCTGTCAAACAGACGGCAGGTCAGAGTTTAAAAAAAAAATATAAACAGGCATAATTAATCAATTCTATACTATTATAGCACACTTGACTTAAAATTTCAAGTCCTATATATTATATATAAGGAAAGAAATAAGAATAAAAAGTATGTTTTTCAAAGATAAGAAAAAACACTTAATACAGATAAAATTTATATTTGGCACACAATATATTGTATGCTCATAAAAAAGGAGGACGTAAGCGGCAGGTTTTTCGGACAGTAAGCCCCTCAAAGCAAAGAAAAATAATATCAAAAAAAATATAAAAATATTATGAACAGGCTTGACAAATGGTGTGTGAATGAGCTATAATATTAAATTACAAGGGCTTTTTTCATAGCGATATTGTAATTTGCTGTGACCCTATAAGTTTAAACATCTCCGAGGACGTTTTTTTGTATAAAATGACGGGGTGTTGAAAGCGGAAGGAGGAGAATTCGATGAAAAGAACATATCAGCCTAAAAAGCTTCAGAGAAAGAAAGTTCACGGCTTCATGAAGAGAATGTCTACTGCTAACGGCAGAAAGGTACTCGCAAGAAGAAGAGCAAAGGGCAGAGCTAGACTCAGCTACTAAGAGATACAGGCAGTTTCTGATGATAAGTCTGACAGGCATTATTCAGGCGGTTAGTTACGCCTGAATCGATGTCCCTAGGCAGTTGTATTTAAGCGTCGTTGGACGCTGCCTCAGATGACCTATATACCATTCATTGATTTGCATGGTATTGGGTCTTTATCTTTTTTTGGCAAAATTGCCGTGAAAAGGCGAAAAGAGTAAAAACAGTACACAATGGGGAAATGAAGATGCTGTTCACAACGGTTTTAAAGGATAACAAGGCATTTTTAAGGTGCTATAAAAAGGGAAGATTTTGTGCAGACAGTTTTGTAGCAGCATATTTTTATCCCAACGGCAGCCCGTATAACAGGCTTGGCATAACGGCAGGCAAAAAGCAGGGCTGCGCAGTAACGAGAAACAGGATAAAGAGAATAGTTAGAGCCGCCTACAGACTTAACGAGGCGGAATTTCCGCTGGGCTATGATATAGTTTTTGTGGGAAGAAACGATATAGGGGAAAAGAAAACTCAGGATATTGAAAGATTTATAAAAAAAAGACTCATAAAAGAGATGAATAAGCCTGTTCCAAATAATAACAGGTCAGGCAGGGCAAAGAGAAAGTAAAATGAGTAAACTGGCTCAGCTGCTGATAAGGTTTTATCAGCGATTTATAAGTCCTCTTTTCGGACCAAGGTGCAAGTATTATCCAAGCTGTTCGGCATATGCGCTGGAGGCATACAGAAAACACGGCTTTTTTAAAGGCACGCTGCTCACTGTATGGAGATTGCTTAGATGCAACCCGTGGAGTCTGGGAGGGGTTGACTATGTTCCTGACAAGCTTACCACTGAGTATTTTAAAATCAGAAAAAAATAAGCCTGAGAGCTTAATCAGATATATAGGTTATCAATATGACAAATAATTGATCTGGAGGATATTAAATGGGTATTATTGCGACCCCTTTGGGCTGGATAATGAAGGGCTGCTATTTTGTATGCAAGAACTACGGAATAGCACTGCTGCTTTTCACTATCCTTACAAGACTTATAGTATTTCCGCTTAACGTCAAGCAGCAGAAGAGCATGGCAAGAATGACCATGCTTCAGCCTGAGCTTGAAAAGATAAAGAAGAAATACGCTAAAAATCAGCAGAAGATGCAGGAAGAGCAGATGAACCTTTACGCCAAGGCTGGCGTAAACCCTATGGCAAGCTGTTTGCCAATGGTCATCACAATGGTCATTCTGTTTGCTCTTATCCCTGTTATTTACGGACCTCTTACCTACGTTTCAAACGCAGATAAAGAGGAGCTTACAGACTCAAACAACATGATATCGAATCTTTATGTTGTCAGTGCTGAGGTAAAAAGCAAGGATACTACTATAGAAAAGCTTATTGAAAAGTTTGAGAAAGACGGTGCTACTGAGGACGAAGCTTATGATAAGCTTGAAAAGCTTTTAACAGATAAGGACAAGTATCCAAAGTCTGCAAAGGCACTTTCTAATGACAACAAGATATCGAACGTTATGGATGCTATTAAGGCTCATAATGATATAGATACTTTTATTCTTAACGAGAATTACTTCTCCACAAACCTCATTCAGTCAAGACCTGAGCTTATGACTTTCGTTTTCACTGAAAAAGAGGGCGGACAGTATGCAGATGTGCTTCCAACAAGCGTAAAGGCTGCGGCTGAAGATTTCAACTACAGCATTTTCGGACTTTTCCTTGGAAAGATACCAACAATGAAGGATCTTTCATGCATTATCCCTATTGTATCAGCACTTTTGCAGCTTATAGTGACATTCGTTTCACAGCATTTTGCAAAGAAGAACAATCCTGACGCCGCTAATATGGGCGGAATGGGAATGAAGATAATGCTTTATGGTATGCCTATCTTCTCACTGTGGATCGGTTTCAGCTATCCGGCAGGTCTTGGTCTTTACTGGGCAGCAAGTGCAATTGTAAGATGCATACAGCAGCTTGCAATCAATAAGTACCTTAGTACAAAGTCTCTGGATGAAATGATCGCAGAGAATCAGAAAAAAGCTCAGAAGAAGAGAGAGAAGCATGGTGCTCCGGCAAAAGAGATCAATAAGATGGCTACAACAAGTACAAGAAATGCCGGAAAAGTGACAAAAGGACAGTCAGGGATCAGTGAATCCGAAAGAGATTCAAAGATTCAGGAGGCTCAGGCAAGGGCTCAGAAAGCAAAGCCGGGCAGCCTTACTTCAAAGGCAAATCTTGTAAGCAGATATAATCAGGGACTTGAGACCGCAGAACCAAAGGTGGAAAGTGCGGAAAAGGATTCTAAAAAGAAAAAGAGAAAATAAAGATAAAGAGTTGTCTGTCCTGATCAGATCGGTAAAAGTATCTGAGTATGAGAAAGGAAGGAATCGAGATGAATGGTAGTATCAGAGTATCAGCTAAGACAGTAGATGACGCTATTACAGAGGCAATGATTCAGTTAGGCGTAACAAGCGACAGACTGGAATATGAAGTAATTGAAAAGGGAAGTTCCGGATTCCTTGGAATCGGTATGAAGCAGGCAGTGATCGAGGCAAGAAGAAAGCCTGAATCAGAACCAGAAGTTGTTGAGAAAGAACCGTTTGCACCGGTTGAAGAAATCAGGGAAGAAAAAGCAGAAGAAATTGCAGAGCCGGTAAAAGCAGAAGTAAAAGAAGAGGCTCCTGTGGTTGAGAAGCAGGAAGAGAGGCCGGCAGAAGAGCCGAAGAAAGCAAGAGAACTTGCAGAGGTTCAGCCACAGACAGTTGAAGCAGTAAAGACTTTCCTTGCAGATACAATGAAGGCAATGAATATGGAAGTTGAGATCGAAATTTCTATCGATGAAGATGGAGCACTTTGTGCAGACCTGCGTGGTGAGCATATGGGAATCCTGATCGGTAAGAGAGGACAGACGCTGGATTCTCTTCAGTATCTTGCAAACCGTGTTGCGAACAAGCATCAGGATGGTTATGTAAGAGTAAAGCTTGATACAGAAAATTATCGGGCAAGAAGAGAAGAGACGTTGAAGCATCTTGCAAAGAACATTGCACATAAAGTAAAAAGGAACAGAAGACCGGTTGCACTTGAGCCAATGAATCCGTATGAAAGAAGGATCATTCACTCAGCACTTCAGTCAGATCCTTATGTAACAACGCACAGTGAAGGAGAAGAGCCTTACAGAAAAGTTGTTATAACATTAAAGAGATAATCATTTGAAGCGAAAGGACGTTTACGCTTCACGGATACTTTCGTGAGGTTGTGAAACGTCCTTTTTTCAGCTTTAGAAAGGCAGTGTGAATATGAAAAAGGATACGATCGCAGCTATTTCCACCGGGATGACCAATTCAGGAATTGGAATCGTCAGACTGAGCGGAAACGAGGCTCTGGAAATAGCAGATAAAGTATACAGGGGAAAAGAAAAGATTACAGAAGTGCCGAGCCATACAATTCATTATGGACATATTGCAGACGGAGAAGAGACGGTGGATGAAGTCCTTATGATGGTCATGCATGGACCACGGACATTTACCGGAGAGGATACAGTAGAAATTAATTGTCACGGTGGAACGTATGTAGTGAGCAGGGTGTTGGAAACGGTTTTGAAATACGGTGCAAGAGCAGCAGAACCGGGAGAATTTACTAAACGAGCTTTCCTGAACGGGAAAATGGATCTGTCACAGGCAGAGGCGGTGATCGACCTGATCAATTCTGAAAATGAATATGCCCTGCAGAGTTCTGTCAGTCAGTTGAAGGGCAGTGTGAAATCAGCCATCAATGAACTGCGGAGTAAGATTCTTTATCATACTGCATTTATCGAAACGGCACTGGATGACCCGGAACATATCAGTGTGGATGGATATGGAGAAATATTGAAAGGCGTGTCAGAAGAGATCATTGAAAAATTACAGAAACTGATTGACTCTGCGGATGATGGAAGAATCATGAAAGAGGGGATTCAGACTGTAATTGTGGGGAAACCGAATGCCGGGAAGTCTTCTCTTTTAAACCTGCTTGCAGGGCATGAGCGGGCGATCGTAACTGATATTGCAGGAACGACCAGGGATGTCCTGGAGGAACAGATCAGACTGCAGGGACTGAATCTGAATGTGATCGATACTGCGGGAATCCGTCAGACCGAGGATTTAGTAGAAAAAATGGGTGTAGATAAAGCAAAAGAATATGCTCAGAAAGCCGATCTGATTATTTATGTGGTGGATGCATCAAAAAAACTGGATGAAAATGATGAAAAAATCATGAGATTGATTTATGATAAGAAAGCAATTATACTTTTGAATAAATCAGACCTGGAGACGGTGGTTGATGAAAACCTCATCCGTGAAAAAATTTCTAATCTGAAAAAAGAAGCAGAGCAGACAGAAAAATCAGAAGGTCAGAGGTATCAAGTATCAGAAAATATTCCGGTGATCCAGATTTCCGCAAAAGAAGAGCAGGGGATCCAGACATTTCAGGATACATTAAAGGAAATGTTCCTGCGTGGAAATATTTCCTTTAATGAGGAAATTTATATTACCAATGCGAGACAGAAAAATGCATTGGTGAATGCACTGGAAAGTATGAAAAAAGTAATAGAAAGTATCGAGAACGG